>Ga0082212_10001359_pt1 | contig 35945 bp, 28 predicted proteins | sample TergutNt197P3_FD_71548 | JGI IMG/M metagenome (GOLD analysis project Ga0082212, IMG submission 71548) | Neocapritermes taracua P3 segment gut microbial communities from Petit-Saut dam, French Guiana - Nt197 P3 | ecosystem: Host-associated > Arthropoda: Insects > Digestive system > Gut ...
CATCCGCAGACAGCGTGCAGCGCCGGAGATTTCCGTTTTCATAAAGGATGATCGCCGTTGTCATGTTTACGTTAAATTTTTTGGATAATTGGCCGGAGAACGGGAAATAAGCAATACCCAGATTAGCTTTTCCGCAGGGAATCCCTTGAATTATGGCATTGGAAGCACCGTAGAACCCCATGAGCCTGCCGCTGGGGTAAAACGTGGCGGAAAGGTCTAGTAAACCGCTCAAACTGCCGGTTTTACTTCTGATTCGATAGCCCTGGATTTCTGTGTCTTCCGGGAAAGTGAAGACATGCCTGTCAAGTTCTTTGTATATATCTACAGTGGTATTTTGTGGAATCAGGTTGTTCTGAATGACTACATCTTCCGCAATTGTACATGAAGCCAGTTGACCCGACCGGGTGAAGTGAACCCGTCCGGCGGCGCATGGGAATCCATCTATCAGGGTTGTTTCCAGAAGCTTGCCTTCAATGGAATTTTCATATAACTCATCAATCATTACAGGCAGATTCCTGACGGATTCAGGGATTAATTCAGGAGGCGGCGGATCGGGTTTTGCCCTGGATTTTATGCCGAACCCAGCCAATGTGAACAATGAAAATCCCGCAACTCCGATAATCAGTACTATCGAGGCTATCCATTTCAGAGTCTTCATTTATACTCTTTCCTCATGACATGAAACCCGACAAGGCAGACTGCATCAGCATTAGATCAATGATGAACCCGGATATTCTGGCGCGGCTGGCGACCTGAATCCGTTCAGGCGTCGCCACGATGTAACCGCGGTCGTAAGTCCATGTTATCGCAAACGGTTTTTCCGACGATTTAAGGGAACGCCACGCGCGGCCGTCGCTTACAGCCTCTTCATAAATAAGATATTCCCCGCTTCCATTCAGACCTGCCATAGCGTTGACGCCATCGACAAGGCTGTAAACGGCATGGTCGAGCGCGGCAGGGTCGTAGACCGGCGCTGCGAATACCCACACAAGTCCGGAAAGGGATATTCCTTCGACTCCGAAAGCTGATTCCGTTCCCAGCTCATTGGCTAATCCTGTTACGAATTGAATGCCCGCGGCGGCTTCTTTCAACTCTCGCAACTTTTCAAGAAGATATATTCCATGTCCCTGATTTTTTTCGTCGTCTTTGCATCCTTTGCGGTTAAATTGTATTTGTTTCTGTCCGGCGCGGCATTAATTGCTGCAAGATTAGCGCCAGCAGCGTCATTACAACACAGCCGATTACGTTGTACCAGAGGAACGGAATTTCCGTAAAAAAGAAACAGGCGAGAACCAGCGCTTCCGCTATAAGCGCGGCGATAAAAACCGGCGTTCCCGTAACTTTTTTCAGGAAAAAGGCGATCAGAAAAAGGCCTAAGATCACGCCGTAAAAAAGCGATCCGAGTATATTGACCGCCTCGACCAACGATCCCTTTGCGTCGACGAAAAGCGCGAAGCCGACGGCAACCATTCCCCAGAAAACGGTGGCCGCGCGTGAAACGAACAGAAAATGCCTGTCGCTGCCTTCTGATCGTATCAGACGCCTATAGATATCGACAGACGTCGTAGAGGCCAGCGCGCTTAGTTCCGCCGACGTGGAAGACATGGATGCCGCCAGAATCGCGGCGAGAACCAGTCCGACCAGACCCGCCGGCATTACTCCGAGAACAAAGCTCAGGAAAATATAATTTGTATCGTTCGCGTCGGCACTCGTACCTGAAGCCCGCACAAGCCCGGCGGCTTCTTCTCGCAGGCGCAGCTCTTCTGATCGCAGTTCCCGCATGGATTCGACCGCGCCGCCGCCGGATGACAGCGCCTCGCGGATCATTATCTGCTTTACCGCGTGAATACGGGCGAAATCGCTCTCCAAACGGCTGTATTCTTCGGCCTGCTCTCCGACGCGAACCTTCGCTTCTTCAACGGGATTGAAAAACAGGGGCGGCAAAGCAAACTGGTAATAAACGAAAACCAGCGTACCCAGAAGAAGAATTGCGAACTGCATGGGAATTTTCGCAATGCCGTTTGCCAGAAGCCCGACGCGGCTCTCCCTGACAGACCGCCCTGTCAGATACCGCGCTACCTGCGACTGATCAGTTCCGAAATATGAAAGCGCCAGAAACGTTCCTCCGATCAGGCCGCTCCAGAATGTGTAGCGGTCGCGCCAGTCAAAATTGAAAGTGAGGATGTTCATCTTTCCCATCTTGCCTGCGACACGCACGGCGTCAAGGCCCGAGATGTCGGACGGCAGAGCGCGTAAAACCAGTATGAACGCAAAGCCCATTCCCAGCGTGATGATAGCCACCTGGAGGAGATGCGTTTTTCCGACGGCTTCCGATCCTCCCACGGTGGTGTAAAGCACTACCAGAGTACCGATGATAATGACCGTCAAGCTGAGATCCCATTTAAGTAGAATCGAGAGAATCAGCGAGGGCGCGAGGATGGTAAAACCGGCCGCCAGTCCGCGCTGAATAAGAAATAGAATCGCTCCCAGCAGGCGGTTTTTGAGGTCAAAGCGTTGTTCGAGAAATTCATAAGCGGTAAAAACTTTAAGCCGATGAAACAGCGGAACCGCCGTCTGACAGAGAATGATCATTGCGATCGGCAGGCCGAGATAGAACTGCACAAAGCGCATTCCGTCTACGTATGCCTGCCCCGGCGTCGAAAGAAACGTGATGGCGCTGGCTTGCGTCGCCATAACCGAAAGAGTCACCGCAAACCACGGCCTTGAACGGCCCGCGAGCAGATATTGCGAAGTGTTACGACCGGTTTTCCAGACGCCGTATATGACGACGAACGTCGCAAACCCGCCCATTACCAGCCAGTCAAGAACACTCATCTATTTTTACGGAGGCTATGAAAAAACACGTGTCAAGATATAAAATATCACTATCAGCAAAATCAGATTGCCAGACACTGCAAAATACATCCGCCGCCACGTACGAAAAACGGGAGGTCTTTCTTCCGGCGGATCATTCGAATCATTATCAAGCTGTATATACTTGTTCATGTTTTACTCGTAAATAACTTCAGTCCACTAATCGCTGCCGCGTTTCTCACAGAGGCACAGAGATCACAGAGAATAAATTAATAAACTCTGTGTCTCCGTGAGAGATTATTACAGTAATTACCTCTGTGGCTTCATTTTTAAGTTACCTCCACAGATGGTTCACGGCGACTGCTGACCACTAGCCCCTGACCCCTGATCACCGACCCCCTGCTTCAAGCATATTCTGGAAAAGACGGAACGCGCCGGGAACGCCGCCGGGAAGCTGCCGGAAAAAGGCGAGGCTGGAGTAAATAAAAACGCCGTCACCGTATTCACAATAAAGCGTGCTCCCATCCAGGTCCTTTTCTCCTGTATCGTGCCCCGCAAAAAGAGGCGTGTAGCGCGAATCCCATTTTTCGGTAAAATAAAGTCCTCGTTCCTGTATCCAATCCATAAAATCATCTTTCGTAATGGCATTGGGCGTGTTCAGTAAAGGATGCGAGGGAAACAGAAAACGCAGATCCGCGTCTTCCTCGACAATCCTGTCACGACCGACATTGAAAGGATAGGGGCCGATCTCCGTTGTAAGCAACCCTGTATTGACGTTGTACTGCACGATATAGGTTCCGCCGTTTTTTACAAAATCCATCAGAAAAGGCTGCGCGAATTTTAGCCGCTCGCGGGTATTGTACGCCCGTATGCCGGCGACAATAGTATCAAATCCGGAAAGCGTTTCAGCCGTCAGCATTTCGTCGTCAAGCAGAGTAACGTCATACCCCATGTCTTTCAGAATTTCCGGAATATCGTCGCCCGAACCCATGATGTAACCGAGTTTTCTGCGAAGGGCTTTCACTTCCAACGGAACCAGGCGCAGGGCGGCGTCCTGGAAATGAACCCGCGAATCAATATGCGGATAAATGATTTCTGTCAGCGAATACGAATATTCCTTGCCGTCGATGGAAACCACGGCGCGTAAATCCGCGGTTTTAGCGCCGGCAGGCGGCCTGACGCGAAAAACTACGGTCGCTTCATCGTGCCGCTTCGCAAATTCAAAAGAAATACTATTCGGCGTGACCTGCCACCCCTGCGGTGTTTTCAAACCGACGGTTCCCTTGTTCGCCGCGGCGTGGCTTTTGAGAGTAACGGTTATTTCCTTTTCCGTTTTGTCCGTTTGCCCCGCATGGAAAACCGCCACGTTTTGCCTGAAATTAGCCGTAACCGGAGGGCGAATTTCAAAAGGCCGCTGTTTTTCTCCTTCCGCGCGATCCGCCCAGCGGTAGCGCACCGATGCGGTAAATACGATCTTCTTTCCGAAAAGCGTCATTTCTGCCTCGACGGGAATCGCCGGTGGGTTTTCCGCGGTACCGATCAACTGCCCATTTTCGACGACAAACGAACCTTTTTCTTCAGGCAAAATAAGCCAGTACGGCTGTGAAATCGGATAATCCGATGGAAGTTTGACACCGTGTCTGATGGATTGCTGAACGTTGTTCGGAATGTCCTGATTTACTTCGCGCCGCTGACTCAGCGTTGGAAAAACAAAAGAGGCAATATGCGCAGGCTGGCCGGTTCTCTGGATAAGATTGATCGAAACGTTTATGTTCTCTCCGGGCGCGGCGGCATAATCTTCGGCAAATACTTCAAAACGGATGCCCGCGCAGGATTGAATCAGTTTTACCAATTCATCCATTTTGATTTTTATAAGCGGATCGTTGCCAAATTTTAAAAGTCCATCCATCTTTTCCCTGAGTTCAAGCAGCTGGAGAAGTATCGCGGATGGAGATTCAACATTATACGAATTAAGTATTTCGCCGATCATCTGTCCGACAACCTCTCCGCCGGCGATTCGCTTCCAGGAAGTATCGACGCCTTCCATTATGTCCGCTGTCATCGGCTCGCCGCCAATGAGCCTGAAATATTCCATCTGTGAACCGCTTGACGGGATAGTGCCGAATCCCTGGCTGCTGTGTTTACTCCGGCTGCGTCCGGCGATTTCATTGTAGGACAGACCGATCAGCGGATTGTAAACGCCGATATCCACGGACGACATTCCTTCCGCGATGGGCGGCGTGCCTCCGAAACGTGACTGGTTCACCAAAATACGCTTCGCCTGCCATGTTTGTACATATTTAAGCTGTTCCGGAAAACGTGATGCGTCCGCCGCCGCAGTGAAAGCATCAGCAGCCAGAATCGATCCCGCCGTATGATGCCCGTGATTACCGGCGACTTCCTCGGTGGGGAATCGCAAAACAATCACGTCCGGGCGAAAACTTCGAATAACCCACACGGTATCCGCAAAGATTTTGTCATATTCCCATATTTCGAAGGTTTCTTTCGCCAGTTTGGAATAGCCGAAATCAATCGCGCGGGTGAAGAACTGCTCTCCGCCGTCAATGCTTCGTGCCGAGAGTAATTCCTGTGTACGGAGAATTCCGATATCGCTGCCCTTTTCGGTTCCGATGAGATTTTGTCCGCCGTCGCCACGAGTGGTGGAAAGATAAGCGGATCGGTATTTATTTTGCTTGGCCCAGTAGGCCATGAGTCCCGTGTTTTCGTCATCGGGATGCGCGCCGATATACAGCACGGAACCAAGAACATTCAACTTTTCCAGCTCGAGACGTATCTCGGCGGCATTCTGAGCGGCGGTATTCTGCGCAGACACCGGAAAAGCGTTTAACAGAAAAAATAATAGAAAAACTGAAAGGTAACGTTTCATAGCGGTGTAATTATTAGTCGCAACATTAATGATTTCAGCGAATCACCCGGGATGCGCTGAGTAAATGTCTGAGCGGGATGAAGCGCAAGGCGCAATGGGCGCAAAAACCGAGGCATATATAAACTCAATATGTCAAGGTTACGAACACCGCGCAATGCAGCGATTCGCCCGCACAGGCATTTACTCAATGCTTCCCATGCGGACGCCGAGTTCGTAGGCTTTATTACAGTCTTCAGGAAAAGTCTTTTCCGCGTTTTTCACCCGCTCCATGGGATCGCCCATGCTGAATACATACTTTGAATAATCGTCGAACTGTTTTGTGGCGAATGCCAATAATGATTCTGCAGGCACGCCGAAAAGTCTGCCGAGTACCCATTCGTTGCCTCCAATATGGACAGGGTAGTTTACCTCTTTATAATGATCTTCCCCGACATTCATGGTGTAAATAAACGCAGTTTTGATTTTTCGCGGAAAAAGTGAATCGGGCGGCAGTGAATAGACAAGATACGGAAACATGAGGCGTTCCGTAAACGAGCGCATCATGCCGGTCATGGTGCCGAAATAAAACGGCGTACCCAAAATAAGCGCGTCTGCTTCATCATGAATTTTTTCCAGCACAGGCGTAATCCCGTCGCGGACGGCGCATCGGCCGTAGCTTTTTCCGTCCTTTAGTTTGCAGGCGAAACAACTATGGCAGCCTTTGTAATCGTAATCGTAAAGATGAACAAGTTCCGTTTTTGCTCCCTTTGACGCTACGCCGGAAAGTGCGTGCTCCAGCATGGTTGCCGTATTCCATTTCTTTCTGGGACTTCCATTAACCGCGATAACGTTCATATTGCCTCCTCAAAATACAATTAAAACCAAATCTGAATTTCGTAGCGATTCTACCGTGGTGGCGTAACCAGACATCGACTTTCACGTCAGTGTTATACTCGCGAACGGAATGATTTACCATGCCTGCGTGGTCTTTTTGACACTATGCCGCGTCAGGTTTCGCTTACGTACCAGTAGGGTACACGGCGCTCAACCTTCCTTGTCTCGTGCCTAAAATCCTCGCGCATCCACTGGGAAACCATTCCGTTCGCGAGTATATAACGACGGTCGCCGCCGCTTGCAAGACATACAAGGATGTCACATACAGGGGAAGATTACCAGAAAGCTCATGAAACAAGGTGTGCGTCATAAAAATTTTGGAACCGGAAACGCCGGCGTCCGCGCCGACGGCAAATAACATCTCAAATTCAAATGCCGTGAATCATTTCAATTGCGTTTGGTTGATGTCTTAGATTTATAGCCCTTCGTGGCTTCCCGCCCGGCTGGGATTCCGGCGCTTCCGGTATGCCGGCGTTCCCATGTCAACATTTCCCCAAAACTTTTACGGTGCGCGTCCGGCGCTGATGATCATTTCACACCGCTTGCAGTTAAAGTCAACGGTATATTTTTGATCGCCGCCGCCGATGCTTAAAGGAAGTGTTAATTTATGTTTTTTGTTTACTTTTAAGCACATATCCATTTCAAACAAAATACAATAACGGGTTGTCATAACCGGGATTTTGCCGACTTTGTTTTTGAAAATTTCAATAGCAGGTTCGACTGTTTCCACATTTCGCCTGGCATAAAACAGGCGGGCATATTTATTTGAAACATTATGCTGAAAATCTAAATATCTTTCATAATAATTGCTTACGTTAATTACAGAAACAGGACGGTTTTTATAAGCGTCTTCCAATATTTTATTAGACAGTCCGGTCAGGAGCAAACGCCGTAGTTCGTTGATTTTTGAAGCCGGATAATGAGGAAGTTTCGAGGTGTTGATGTTCACTCGCGTTACATTAAACTGGGACTGCCCCGATTTTGACATTTGGGTTTTCCAGATTTCGGCCGCCCGCTGTTGATTATCCGCAATATCGGCATCGACGGGAAACGTAAGACTGGACTTAAATCCTTCGGCATCGGCACCCAATTCAAGAATACCGCCCGTCGCCGATATGTCGATAACAATATCCCTGTTTCGCGGCGTTTCAGAATTTTCAACCTGCTTAATGAATTCCGTATCACGATTGCAGAATATTTCAGTCCCCGGTGTTATTCCTTTTATGTCTTGAGGTATAAACCCTTTACTGTCTTTGCCGATTATTTGAGTACCAACGAGTCCGCCGTCCGAAATAAAACAAATGCCGTCTCCATTGGTGAAATTTGCCTCATTGTCGAGTAAAAAGTGTTTTGAGTCCGTTTTTGTAACGATTCCCGATAATTTCCCCATTGATTTCGGGGTCGCAAAATTTGCCAGACGACGTTGTCGGTCGAAAAGGAAATATGTGGAGCCGCCCCGTGAAAAAGTACGTTCAATATCGGGCTCGAAGTTTATTGTGCAATCGCCTTTCGACAGACGGCAAAAGTTTTGATTTTGTTCTATAAAGTTATTAATCAGGGTGTGGTACCAAGCCGTAGTAGTTTTTACATATACCGAATTTTTTAATCTGCCTTCGATTTTAAAGGAAGTCACTCCCGTATTTATTAAATCGGACAAGGCCGTTGAAGCATTCAGGTCATGTAACGACAGCAGATGTTTCTCCCTTGCCAGGACTTTTCCATCGCCGTCAATCAGGTTGTACGGAAGTCGGCATGGCTGCGAACAGGCCCCACGATTTGCGCTTCTTTTTCCGGCAACATAACTCATATAGCAGTTGCCGCTGTATGAAACACATAAAGCCCCGTGAACGAAAACCTCCAGCTCGATTTTGGTTTTCGCCCGTATTTCTGCTATTTCTTTTAAGGAAAGTTCGCGCGCCAGGATTACCCTCGACACTCCGGTTTTTTCCCAAAAAGAAACCTTTTCCAGAGTTTTATTATCCGCCTGTGTGCTGATGTGGAAACGGACGGGAGGGAGATCAAGCTCTAAAATTCCCACATCCTGAATTATTATTGCGTCAACGCCAGCGTTCCAAAGCGCGAAGCATAGTTTTTGAATTTGTTCGGCTTCATGATCGAAAAAAATAGTGTTTACCGTTGCGTAAACCTTTGCACTAAAAACATGAGCGTATTTTACCAGGGCTTCAATATTCCGTATTGAATTCCCCGCTTTTTCACGTGCGCCGAACCTGTCCGCGCCTATGTAAACCGCATCCGCGCCATGGTTTATGGATGCTATGGCCGTATCTTTATTAAGCGCCGGCGCCAAAAGTTCAAGAGTGGTTTTTTGAGTATTATCCGTCACTTTTTACGAATTTGTGCGTCATGAAAGTTTTAGTCAATTTTTGACATGGAAACGCGGGCGTCCTCGCCGGCGAAGACGCCCGCGTTTCCATGTCTCATCAGACAAGATCCTCGCCGCCGTCGATTTTAATGATATTGCCGGTCATCCAGCCGGCCGCGCCGGAAGATTCTCCGCCGCAAAGCGCGGCAATAATTTTCGCAACATCTTCCGGTTTGGTTAAACGCCCCGCCGGATTCATGTCAATCGCCTTGTCAAACATCTGTTCGCTGCCCGGAATTCGCCTCGCAGCCGGGGTATCGGCAACACCGGCCTGAATGGCGTTTACGGCGATGCCGTGTGGCGCAAGTTCCACGGCAAGCTGCCGGACATGCGCTTCAAGTGCGGCTTTTGCCGCGGAAACGGGGCCGTAAGCGGGCCAGACGCGATGACTGCCCGCGCTCGACATGGCGAAAAGCTGTGCTCCTGTTGCAAGCAATCCCGCCGTGAAAAGATCCTGCGCCCAGTAAACAAAGCTGTGGGCCATGACATCAAGAGTCATATCCATGTCGGCGGGCCGGACGGCGGATTTTGCGTCGCCGGCTATATAGGGTTTCAGCGTCCCGAAGGCCAGCGAGTGTAGAAACACCTTTATACCGTTTCCGCCTTCAACAACGGCTTTGCGGCAAGACTCGATCACTTCGGCGCGGCGTTCATGATCAGCGGCGTTTACGTTAAAAAACAACGCCTCGCGTTTCATACCGCGAATTTCTCCGGCAATCCGTTCCGCGTTTGCAAGTGTGGCGCGACGGTCGAGATGAACTCCTATGATATTGAACCCTTCACCGGCCAGAGTAAGCGCCGTCGCCGCGCCAAATCCGCTTGACGCGCCCAGAATCAGCGCCCATCTCCTGTTTTTACCCATAGCGGTATTCTCCTCACCTGTTAATGGCGAGTGACGAGTGGCTAGTGGCGAGGGGCTATGACAACCACACGCTAACTCCTAAAAACTGCACTCGATACTGGCTACTCGCCACTAGTCACTAAACACTAGTCTTGTCCGCGTCGCGGATGGCGGCACGACGGATTTTGCCGTTGACGGTCTTTGGCAGTGAGGCGGTATAGGCAATAATCCGTGGGTATTTATACGGCGCGGTTTTTGTCTTTACCCATTCCTGCAATTCACGGGTCATTTCCTCCGAGCCTTCGTAACCCGGTTTAAGCACGATGGTCGCCTTGACGGACGTTCCGCGCACGGGATCGGGAACGCCGGTAACCGCGCATTCTGCAACCGCCTGATGTTCGTGCAACACGCTCTCAATTTCAAAGGGGCCGATGCGGTAACCGGATGATTTAATCACGTCGTCGTTGCGCCCCACGTACCAGTAGTAACCGTCCTCATCGCGCCAGGCGGTGTCTCCGGTGTGATACCAGCCGTCGTATATAACGGCCGCGGTCTTTTCATCGTCATGCAGATAGCCGATCATAAGACCCGGGGGATACGGTTCCATGCGGATGCAGATCTCTCCGGTTTGACCGGCGGAACATTCGCGACCGTCTTCATCTTTTATTTCAATGTCGTACAAAGGCAGGGGTTTTCCCATGGAGCCGGGGCGCGGCGTCATTCCCACGCGGCAGCAGACCGTTACTACAGTCTCCGTCTGCCCGAAACCGTCTGCAAGGCGCAGGCCGGTGCGGGCACGCCAGCGCTCGAAAAGTTCGGGGCTAAGTGCCTCGCCTGCGGCGACCGAATATTCCAGAGATGAAAGGTCGTATGTTTCGGTGTTTCCCTGCAAAATCATGCGTATCATAGTCGGTGGCGCGCACAGGCTCGAAATCCGAAAGCGTTCAATAAGCGCGCAGAATTCCTCCCCGCTGAAACGGTCAAAATCGTAAGTAATAACGCAGGTTTCCATAAGGAACTGGCCGTAGAATTTTCCCCAGACCGCTTTGCCCCAACCGGTATCCGCTATTGTCAGGTGGATGCCGCCGTCGCTTTTCACGTTCTGCCAGTGTTTGGCCGTGCCCAGATGCGCGAGAGAATAACTGCTGTTGTGAAGCGCCATTTTGGGCGGACCGGATGTTCCAGACGAAAAATACAGAATCATGGGATCCGACGCTTTTGTGGGAACGCGCGGGAAATTCGTCTTCGCTCCGCGGACTTCCCTGTTGAAATCCAGCCAATCCTCGCGTTGCGCCCACGCGGCGCAGATGCCGTCGGGACCGCTCAGGCGCGGTCCTTTGGCCGTATAAGGATCGATAGGTTCGGTTGCGCCGTTTTCATTCCGGTTGCGTAGTTCCGTGATTTCTTCGGGTGAGGTCACTCCTCCGCCCGCGCCGTTGACGATTATTTTACAAATTTTTCCACGACTATCGGAAGTTACCGCGTCCACAATGTCGGCGATATCTCCCGCGTTGGTGCAGATGACGGCCTTTGCGCCGGTGCGCGACAGGCGGTATTCCAGGTCTTTTTCCTTCAGCATGAAAGTGGCCGGTGCGAGCACGGCGCCGATCTTGTGCAAAGCAAGAGCTACAAACCAGAACTGATAATGCCGCCTTAGAATTACCGGCACGATGTCGCCATGACGGACGCCTGCTGAAACAAGAAAATTCGCCGTCTTGTCAGACCAGTATTTCAAATCACCGTAGGTGAAAAGATGTTCCTCGCCTTCGGGGTTCAGCCACATCATTGCCGGACGATCCGGTTCAGCGGCGCCAATAGCGTCAACAACGTCATAGGCGAAATTGTAGTCTTCCGGATAGTGGATGGAAAAAATTTGCAGTATTCCCTGTTCGTCGTAACTTTCCTCGACGTATTTTTTATGCAGATTCAGCATGTTGGTTCCATAGTTGCAAAAAATTTTGTGAAAAACATCTAACAGGTTAGTCCAGGTCGCCGTCAGCTGGTTTTATGACGATGGCAAGAAAGACGCAAGGATCGCCGCCGGTGGCGATCATGCCGTGGCTGCGCCCCGAATCGTAAAGCAGCGTATCGCCGGGACCGAGTTCTTCGATGCGGTCTTCGTATGCAAAACGAAGTCGTCCGCTGATGATATAGTTAAGTTCCTGCCCCCGATGCCTGGAAAGGTGAATCGGCCGGTTCTGTTCTTCTTCAAGATAGGGCGCCGTAACAATAAAAGGCTCACAGAATTTGTTTTTGAAAAATGGCGCCTGATGCAGGTATTCAAAGCCGGCGCGGCGGCGTATGTGAAGGCCTTCGTCTTTTCGCACAATGGAATAGTGCGTCAGATGCGGGCTTTCGCCGGTAAGGAGTTCAATTACGTCCACACCCAGGCAGCACGCCGTCTTGTAAAGAAAAGTGAAGCTGAGGTCTTCGCAGCCGGCTTCCTGTGCTTCGTACTGTTCAATCGTGCGCCCGGTGGCTTCAGCCATTTGCGCCGTACTGATTCCGAGATCCTCGCGTAGCGTCCGGATGCGCGTAATTATTTCCTCTCTCTGTGATTCCATATGTCCTCCGCCCGCAGATTAAAAAACTACGCATTTTAATACATGAACAGCTTCCGGTAAATCGCAATAAAACCACTAAAACAGTGTCGCATATCATTTTCTTCAATTGCGCCAATACCGTTTACGTGTAAATGGTATCTTATAGCTTGTTTTATTTATGATTACAGAATTTTACCAAATCCGTGAACGGCGTTTTGCGGAAGAAGAAAAAAACTGCGACCGGCAAAACAATCGCTATTCGTGGCAGCGGCTGCTGATCATGGTTTCGGCCATAACGTCCGGAATCATCCTTTTTCAGCTATCCGCGCACATTGGTACGGCGGTTGTTTTTTTGCTGTTGGCCGTTTTTGCCGTGTGCCTGAAAAAGCACGCGGCCGGTATTGAACGGCAGCAGCAAAACGAACGTTTGAAAATCATCAACCGGCGGGAACTTAACTGCCTTGAGGGCGATTATTCCGGATACGCGCCGGGCAGCCGGTACATAAACACGAAACATTACTATACGTCCGATCTGGATATTTTCGGCGAACATTCCCTGTTCCGTTATCTGAACCGTGCCACCAGTCCGTCGGGAAGCGACATGCTGGCCGAATGGCTGAGCCGGCCGGCCGCCACGACGGAAATAGAAGCCCGCAGGCAAGCCGTGATTGAACTGGCCGGCATGGTGGATCTGCGTCAGGAAATGCAGTCCGTCGGTTTGAAACATAAAGATGTAAGCAGGGAATTGCCGGAATTTATCGAATGGCTGAATGGCGATGCCGTACTGTCGTGCAAGCGCAAGCTGCTGCGCGCAATGCAAATTCTGCCTTGGATTACGCTCGCGGCTATTATTTCATCCTTCATGGGTTGGATGCCTTCATTGATTGCGTGGCTGCTTGTGGCTGTGCATTTTGTGATTTATGGATCGGTAAATAGAAAAATCAATCAGCTTCATCAGCAGGTATCACGCAAGGTGCAGTTCATCAGCACTTATTCCGAATTGATCGGACTGGCAACCGACGCGAAATTCAGTTCTCCTTACCTTGCAGAGCTTCGCGGCTGTTTCATTGAAACCGGCGCGCTGCGGCAGATACGCTTATTACAGAACCGTATAAGGAAGCTGGATTATCGCCTGAATATGGTATACCACCTGCTGAACATCCTGTTTTTCTTCGACTATAAGCATTTGGTGTGGCTGGAGTACTGGCGGGGCGGCGCGGGACGGGAACTGCCGCGGTGGTTTGAAGCGCTGGCGAAAATAGAAGCTTTGTCTAGTTTCGCCAACGTATTGCACAATAACCCACAGTGGGTGATGCCCCGGATCACGGATGAGTATTTCAAGCTGGAAGCGGAAAACATGGGACACCCGCTGATTTTGGAAAGGGAGAGGGTCTGTAACGATTATTCGTTAACCGGCGCGGGACAAATAGCCGTTGTTACCGGATCGAACATGTCGGGCAAAAGCACTTTCGAGCGCAGTATCGGAGTTAACATGGCATTGGCGCTGGCCGGCGCACCGGTTTGCGCAAGCGCTTTCACCGTCACCAACTGTCTTCTATACACCTATATGCGCATTGCCGACAATCTTGAAGAAAATACTTCTTCGTTTTATGCGGAACTTAAACGCCTCAAAAAATTGATAGACATCACCAAAGACGGCCGACAGGTATTTTTTCTTTTGGACGAGGTGCTGCGCGGCACTAATTCGCGCGACCGGCAGACCGGTTCAGTGGCGTTAATCAGGCAGCTTGCCGGCCGGCGAGTATCGGGAATCATAGCCACGCATGACCTGGCTCTGGGTGAGCTTGAGCGGGAACTGCCCGATAATGTTCGCAATTCACATTTCGACGTCCGGATCAACGGCGATGACATGTCGTTCGATTACAAGCTGTATCAGGGAATCTGCACAAGCATGAACGCTTCGTTATTAATGAAAAAAATCGGCATCGAGATGTGAACCGGCCGCCTTCATCAAAAAATGAGTTTAATTTCGCGGTAGTGAGAGCATGACGTGTGCCCGTCAAAAGAAGAATCCTACGAAAAGCTGGAGGCGCCGAGCGGACTCGAACCGCTGAATCGAGGTTTTGCAGACCTCTCCCTTAGCCACTTGGGTACGACGCCTTAATAAAACTCCACATTATATTAGATGCCAGGCCGCCGCGCAAGACGGGAATCATGGTGCACTACGTAAAAACTTTTACGTAGCGCACCTCGTAACCGGGATAAAGTGCCGGTAAAATATAGAAATGTCGTACCTGTGTATGTAGAATACTAATTGTTTCGAGTATCTGAATTTTTGAATTTTGGGCGGCGCGGTTTTATTTGACACTGAAACATCAGTATTAATTAAGCCTGCGCCATACTGGTGACGGTGTTTTTTGCCGGAGTTCGATCGGGGAATTGTTCCACCGTGAACCATGCGGCGCTCTAAAGCATCCGTTGCGTAATAGAATACTTATTAAGGAGGAATATGCGCAAGTTAATGTTATTTGCGGGTCTGATGTTCCTTTCAGTCATGATTGCATGTACCGGGGCATCCAGACAAGCCGCGGACGCTCAATATGAAGTCATGAATCCGTGGGCGGACGTGGATCCGTTTCCCCCAAAAGCAATTTCACCAAGAATTGACTCTTTTGACGGGAAGAAGATAGGACTGTTCGCCAATTCCAAGCGATCCGCTGTGCCGCAGGCGAGAATGGTGGAAAAGAAACTCAAGGGGAAATTTTCCAACATCCAAACGGACTTGTACCATGCGCCGGAACCGACATCCATTGCGAAAGATGGTCCGGATTGGGGAAAGTTTACCACCTGGATTAAAAGTGTGGACGCCGTTGTCCTAATGGTTGGCGATTGAGGATCCTGCACAAAGCTCCTTGTATACGATGCCATATCGGTTGAGGAGCTTGGCAAGCCGGTCGTGTTACTGGCTAATTACGGATTTGTGAACGACGCCCATTCCGCCGCATCAAGCAGGGGATTACCCGGCTTAAGAGTCATTGGAACTACCATCGCCTGTGAGTCTACGGATGAAACTGATATCGAAACCGGTATCGACGGGGCGTTGAACGATATTATCGACGCTCTGACGGCGCCGTTGACTGATGATGAGTCATATCCGAAACTCAAATACGAACCTGAGCCGAGAATCGCGTTTAAGGGCAATAATCAGGATGTAAATAATTTCTTTTACAGAAAAGGCTGGAGCGACGGACTGCCCATTATACCGCCGACCGAGGCCGCTGTTGCCGAAATGATGACGGGAACGGATCTTCCCGCGGATCACGTTGTGGCAAAGGTCATCCCCCGGCTTGGGAAAGCGACGGTAGAAAAGATTGCCGTCAACGCGGTGATGGCGGGAGCATTGCCCGTTCATATGCCGGTTATTATTGCGGCGGTTGAAGCGGTGTCCGATCCTAAAACCAGGTTCGATATTTTTGAAGTCAGCACCGGTTCATGGGCGCCGTTTTTACTCGTCAACGGCCCTGTACGTAAGGATATACACATCAACACCGGTTCCGGCATGATGAGTCCGGGTAATATCGCCAATGCCGCAATCGGTCGAGCGGTCGGGCTGATTGTCAAAAACATCGGCGGCGCCAGAAAAGGGCTTGAAGACATGGGGGTGTTTGGAAATCCCGCGAAATGGTCGCTGGTTGTCGGAGAAAATGAGGAAGACAGCCCCTGGGAACCTTACCATGTCAGCAACGGTTATGGTAAAGAAGACAGCGTTCTGACGGTGTTCTTTCCCAACCAGTATACATTGGGTATTCCCGGCCAGACTAACGCGACGGGGATAGCCTCAAGTCTCGGCCGCATGAATCCCGGTGGCTTGTCCGCGCTGATTATAATTCCGGATCATGCAAAAATCGTTGCAGATGAAGGCTGGTCCAAGCAACAGCTAAGGGATTTCATTATTAAGCAGAACGCTATTCCGCCCAAGCCCGGCGCTATAGATACCCAGGTTCGGCGCGGTCTGCAAAATGAAGATTTCATGGTCGTCGTTGCGGGTGGGCCCGGCGTATGGCATGCAAAGCTTCAAGGCGCCGCCGGATTTTTCAATAACACTTTCGTCAGCAAAAAAATCACGCTGCCCCAAAACTGGGACGCGTTGGTCGCAAAATACAGGAACATGGTTCCGAATTATATGAGTTACTAGTTCGGACAGATTAAGGAAACGCTGAATTATTCGTTTTATGGAGTGCGGTGGCTTGCTGCCGCGCCAGACAAGCATGAGCCGTTGACGTTACAAGCGCCGGAGGCGTGTACCGTGATGCGGTTATCGTTACTTTGTTAAGCGCGACGGCAAGCCGCCGCAATGAAAGCGGGAACAAGCTCCCGCTTTATATAAATCAACGTTTCCTTGATCCGCGTATGGAATCGCCGATTAGGAATAATGAGAGGGGAAATTATGCATAAGACTAAATTGACCATAATAATAGCGGCAGTTCTATGTTTTGTGTCGGCAGCCGCCATTTATGCCGCGGCGCAGGGGGGAGTGCCTCGAATCAGTATTCAGGAACTTAAGGGCATGATGGATAAAAAAACGCCTGTGATAATCATAGATGTGCAGCCGGCGAAAATATATGCGGAAGGACACATCAAGGGCGCCATCTCCTTACCAGCCAGTGAAAATATCAAGCTTGAAGACGTCTGGGATTTTCCGTATGACCGGTTGATCGTAACTTACTGCGATTGCGGTCCCGGAGAAACTGACAGCGCCGCCGCCGCCGCGCAGTTGATCAAGTTCGGCTATGACGATGTGAAGGTACTGGCCGATCCGTCAATTAAAGGATGGAAGGCGGCGAAATACCCACTGGAGAAGAAATAAGTCGTTTCCGGTAATGTGGAGGACGCTTCTATGCAATCCCTGAAGGTCGTCGTAACGGCGTTCGTGTTTTTTATATGTGTTTCACTTAACGGATTTTCGGAAAATGAATTCCTGAAAGCCGTTCCCGATGTATACGATTTCGGTACGATAGAAGAAGGCAGCCCGGCTGCCTTCACCGCAACGGTACAAAACACGGGAACTTCGACGGTTGAGATAACCAACGTAAGAACAAATTGAGCGTGCACCGAGGCTATGCTTGGAAAGCATAGTTTGAAACCTGGTGAACAGGCCGAATTGACCGTCAGTTATGATACGGACGGCAGGCCGGGACTGTTTGAGAAAAAAGTAATTCTTACAACAAGTATCTCCGGCGAAGAAATAGAAATCCTGACAATAAAAGGAACGGTCAAAGAAGCTCCTTCCGCAATAATAGCGGCGACTCCCCGCAGGGTCACCCTGGCGGGAAACAATCGTCGCGATGGAAAAAAGCAGGAAATTTCCATTAAAAACGAGGGATCGCTGCCGCTTGTTATTACCGGAATCCGCTCACGCGACGGCGGGAGCGTCTATTTTGACGGAACAGGACAGGGTGCGATTACAATTGAACCAGAGCAGACAAAGAACATGGAAATTCAACTGGGCGGCAAAGATGGAAACGCCCCGGAACGCGAATACATCCAGATAGAATGCAACGCGAGAAACGCCGGAGATTCCGGATATTTTATAATCGTTCAATACGACACTCCATTGGAGAATTAAAATGAAAAGTAAAACCTGTTTGCTGTTGACGGCAATGCTGGCGATGTTTCTGCTTTCAGGACTGTTGCGGGCGCAGGAACCGAAAATCACGGTCTTAAACCCGCTCGGCCAGCCGCCGCCGATTGACAAGATTCCGATGGCGCCGCGTATCGACAATTTGGAAGGAAAAACCATCTACATTGTCGATATCGCGTTCACCGACACGCATCAATTGTTCACGGAGATGCAGAAACTGCTCAGTGAGCGGTATCCGAAAACCAAATGGGAAGTCCGAATGAAAATCGGATCATATGCGGAAGACGATCCGAAACTCTGGGCTGAAATCAAGGAAAAGGGACATGGCATGATCATGGGAGTAGGGCATTGAAGTTCCTGCTCGCCGTCGGTCGTCGGCCATTCATTGTCGGTTGAAAAACTTGGAGTACCCACCGCGCCGATAATCACAAGAAGTTTTGTTGAAACGGTGAAAACATACGCGTTCAGAAGAGGTATGCCGGGTTTCCGTTTCACTTATGTTCCGCATCCCATCACGGGCGTTCCCGCCGAACTATGCAGGAAATACCTGCAGGGAAATGATCCCGTCACCGGAAAACCCGTACTTGATGAAATTATCGACGCCCTTACCCGTCCATTGAGCAAGGAAGATTCCTCTGGCGGCGTCATCGAAAGACCGACTCCGCGCCTGCTTGCCGCGGATACTGAGGAAAACCTGCAGAGATTGTTCCAGGAAAGCGGTTGGACGGACGGTCTGCCGGTCATATTGCCCACGGAGGTTCGCGTTAAGGAAATGCTGAAAGGCACGAGCCGTGAACCGACGGAGCATGTGGGCAGAATGCAGGCGTCATTTCCGCATGAAGCCTGGACATATAACGTGGAGCAGGTGGCGGTGAACGCCGTCATGGCCGGCGCGAAACCGGAGCATCTGCCGGTCATCCTTGCGCTGGCCTCCATTGGAACAACATCGCTTTCCACTTCAACGACTTCGTTTGCCACCATGGTTGTGGTAAACGGCCCAATTCGTAACGAAATCAAAATGAATTCAGGGATCGGCGCGCTTAGCCCCTTTAACCAGGCGAATGCCGTAATCGGCCGTACATGGACGCTTATATCTCTTAATCTTGGATCTTCCGGCTACCCTGGAGAAATCTACATGGGGAGCCTGGGAAACAGTCTCAACTATAACAATCTTTGTTTTGCGGAAAACGAAGAGGAATTGCCCAAGGGCTGGGATGCTCTACATGTGCAGAAGGGTTTTAAGCCCAGCGAGAGCGTGGTCAGCACTTTCCTTGGCTGGGGCATGATACATCCGGATCAGAGTTTCGGCAGGCCCTTCCATGAACAGATACCTTTCTGGCTGAAATTCGTCAGTCCCTTCTCTTCGGCGACGTTGTTACTGGATCCGACTATTATCCATCAGCTAAATGATAACGAAGGGTTCAAATCCAAGGAACAGTTGTCGGAATGGATTCAGAAAAACTCGATGGTCACAGCCAAAGCGTGGAGAGAAGATTACTACGCCGTGCAGAACTTTATTGTCACCGGCGCAGCCCAGGGCAGGGAACCCGCCGCCACATATATGAAACTGCCCGCAGATGAGCTGATTCCGCAGTTTGGCAATGCGAACAGAATTAGCATTCTGTCGGTCGGCGGAGGTACCAACTATTTTTGGAAGGCTGCGGACTTCGGGTACGGTCGCAGCGCTTCCGTTGATAAATGGCGATAGCAGTATCAACTAAGGAAATACTGAGTAATTCGCTGCGCGGGATGAAGCGCAAGGCGCACGGAGCGCAGGAACCCATGCATATATCAGTACGTATGCCGGGTTGCGAGCGCCGCGCAACGCAGCGATTCGCCCGTACAGCGGATTAATCAGCGTTTTTCTAAACAAGGAGACAAGAATTTATATGAATAAGATAAAGTTCCTGTCGGTTCTTGGGGTATTCCTGGCCGTGATACTGGTACAGATACCTTCGAGGACGCAGGCGGCTCAAAACAAGTCGGAGGGCCGGTACGCGGTAATGAGTCCGTGGGCCGAAGTTGATCCGATACCGCTGAAAGGACTGACCGCAGCAAGAGTGAACGACCTTTCGGGAAAGAAGATAGGGTTGTTCGTAAACTACAAGCGAGCGGCGATGCCGAGCGCCGAAGCGGTTGAGAAGCAGCTTAAAGCCAGGTTTCCCAACTCCGAGTTCAGCTTCTATCATTCCAGGGATTGGAACGTCAATGTCATAGAGACGAACGACAAGGATAAATTCGTCGCATGGGTGAACGCCCAGGATGCCATCGTCGCCACGATAGGCGATTGAGGGTCCTGCACAAAGTTCCTCGTATATAACGCAATTGCGATCGAGGAACTTGGCAAGCCAGTCGTGACACTGGCGCATCCGGGATTTTTACCAGACGCACGTTCGGCGGCCTCAAGCAGAGGCGTACCGGGAATCCGTATACTTCCTTTGCATGTGGCAAACGAATCGACGGATCCTGCAGATTTTGAATCCGGCGCAATAAAGGTAACGCCGGGTATTATAGAAGCACTAACCAAACCGTTGACGGCGGATGAGAAGTCGCCGAAACCAAGGGATGAAAAACCGCCGAGGATAGCGTTTACGGGCGACTACGAGGCGGTAAATCGTTTTTACTACAGAAACGGCTGGACGGATGGTTTGCCGATAGTGCCTCCGACTGAAGAAGCGGTTAAGGAAATGCTGACTGGAACGGATCTTCCGGCGAATCACATAGTGGCAAAGGTGATACCGAGGCTGGGTAAGGCGACGGTTGAAAAGATAGCCATAAATGCGGTAATGGCGGGAGCGCTTCCGACGCACATGCCGGTGTTGATCGCCGCGGTGCAGGCGCTTGAGGACCAGCGGACCAGATTTGATACTTTTGAAGTAAGTACGGGTTCATGGGCGCCGTTCTTTGCGATCAATGGTCCGATACGCCACGATATTCACGTAAACTTCGGTTCGGGTGCCCTCAGTCCCGGGAACATCACGAACTCGGCGATCGGCCGCGCGGTAGGGTTGATCGTGAAGAACATCGGCGGCGCCAGGAAAGCCATTGAGGATATGGGCGTCATCGGCAATCCCGGCAAATACAGCCTTATTATCGGTGAGAATGAAGAAGAAAGTCCGTGGGAACCTTTACAGGTGGAACGCGGTTTCGGAAAGGAAGACAATACCCTGACGGTGTTCTTTCCAAATAACTTTCTGCAAAGCGTTCCGAGTGGGACGGACGCGGACGGGCTTGCCCGGTCGTTGGCGAACTTGCAGCCGATCAGCATGTCCGCGATAATCGTGATTCCGTCGCACGCGAAAATTCTTGCGGATGCCGGATGGACGAAGGAGAACCTGAAGAAGTTCATTCTGGAAAATGCGTCCGGGCGACCTCCTGCGAGAAAGCAGCAGACGGCGGAAGCGTCCGAAGTGCTGGCTGCGCCGCCGAGGGCGTTTAATACGGAAGAACTGATGATATTGGTTGCCGGTGGTCCTGGAGCATGGATGGCGACGCTACGGAGCGTCGGCGGCATATCGAACAGTTTCGTATCAAGAAAGATAGAACTGCCGCGCAACTGGGATAAAGTAGTGGCGAAATATAAAAATGTCGTACCTGTGTACGTAGAATACTAATTGTTTCGAATGTTTTTTAAAAAAGTAGAAAACGGCAGTGCGGGCCCGTCACCGCGTTAAGCGGCGATTCGCCCGCACTGCCAATGGCTGTATATGGAATGCGTGAGCTTGCTACCGCACTCAATATATAGCCATAGCCGCTTCATTCCTGTATGTAATATCCCGCTAACACTGGAGTGGTATTCTTTATTTTTACGGCAAAAGACGCGCTATGAAGCTCTCAAGGGAAGCGGTGTCATGAAGCGCTTCATCTTCCGCAACAATAAGTGATGGAAAACAGCGAGTGAAGTTCCGTGCAAAAATCCCCAGGGTCTTACCAGTAAAACCTCCCTTGGAATTGTAAATGTCCACCGCAAGACCGCAGCTTGGTGATTTGCCTTTGAAGACAAACCCTGTGAGATTTTCTTTTTTCAGTTTTACGATATTCGTTTGCATCCAGCGTTCCATTTGTTCGGTTTTGTCGACGCGGCCTGTTGTGGTTACGATGCGCAAAGAAGCGGCATCGCCTTCAAGGCGCAGCGGCGCGCGGGGAACCGTCATACCGCAGCCGGTTTCAGGGCAGACGGCGACGAATTCGAAATATTTCCCAAGGGCGTCGACGACAAGGCTGTCCAATTTGTGTCCGCCGTCGTAGCGTACGGCTTTTCCCAGCAGGCACGCGCTGATTCCAAGTTTCGGTTTCATAAAAAACATTTTTACGGACTCATGCCGTGAGTTTCAAGTTTCAAGAAACGATCCATTCGTTTAAAATTTCCACTGAGAGGATTAATAAAGATTAAAGTGAGTTCGCCATGAAAAAGAAAATACGAAATTTGTTTTTGACGCTGCTTGCAGGCGCAGGCGCCGCGGGTCTTTTCGGAATACAGGACAACGATGCGCCGCGCGTATCGCGAGCTGAAGAAACCGCCGTCCGCTTGCCGTCGCTTACCGAACAAACGGTTGATCCCGCCGAATGGGGCAAGCTTTTTCCCCGTCAATATGAAGATTATCTTCGCACTTCCGAGCGAACCGGAACAAAATACGGCGGTGGCGGTTCCACTAATCCGGCCGGGGATCGGCTGGCGGAAAATCCTAGTCTTAAAATCCTCTTTTCCGGATATGCTTTCAGTGCGGACTATCGGGCGCGGCGCGGTCACGCTTATATGCTCGCCGACCAGCGTGAAAGCTTGCGGGTAAAACCGCCCTTTAGTCAGTCTGGTGCCTGTCTACAATGCCACTCGTCCAACGTCGCGGTTTACAGAAATCAGGGAATCGCCGGCGGCGCGCCCGGTACGCCGGACGAACCGCTGGCAAGTCGGAACGGCTACGCCCAATTGCAGCGCGGCTTTGAGAAGGTCGGAGAAATGCCGTTCGATGAAGCTGCAGAACTTGTAAACCGGCCGCTGGGCTGCATCGATTGTCACGATCCGAAAACGATGAATCTGCGCGTTACGCGCCCCGCTTTCATACAGGGAATCCGCGCATTGGCCACCTCTGAAGCGACAGTCGCCCAGTTCCCGTCCATCGAAAAATGGCGCGTCGGCGATCGCGCGGAACCATACGACCCCAACACGGCGGCCTCACGTCAGGAAATGCGTTCTTTCGTCTGCGGACAGTGTCATGCTGAATATTACTGTGGTTCGGAAAACACTCTCTTTTACCCGTGGAACAGAGGCTTGAAAGCCGATGAAATCGAAAATTACTACAATTCTTATCGATTTTCGGACGGACGGATGTTCAGCGACTGGAAACACGCGGAAAGCGGCGCGGATGTTCTCAAGGCGCAGCATCCTGAATTTGAACTCTGGAGCCAGGGAATTCATTCGCGCAGCGGCATATCCTGCGCCGATTGCCACATGCAATCCCGACAGGAAGGCGAAGACCGAATAAGCGACCACTGGATTCGAAGTCCGCTGCTGGGCAAACTCGAGGCCTGCCGCGACTGTCATCAAAGCACGGCGGAGGACGTCAGGGCACAGATTGAAGACGTGCAGGAACGTAACAATAAAATGCTGCGGCGCGTCGAAGTCGCCGTTGTGGATTTGATCAGGGCGATTGCCGCCGCCCGGGCCGCAGGCTACGAAGACAGGTTGTTGCAGGAAGCGCAGGAATTACAGCGTGCCGCGCAGTGGCGCGTGGATTTCGTCGGATCGGAAAATTCAATGGGAGTTCACGCTTCGGGCGAAGCGCTTCGCCTGTTATCAGAAGCGGCTGACCTTGCGGCCAGAGGCAGAACCGTTGTTCATAATATGCAGCTCAGGTGATTAAAACAAAGATCGTCAAAAAAAGAAAAGACGCCGGATAAAGCCGGCGTCCTTGGAGATTTTTAATCAGTGTTTCCTTAAAGCTTTACGACATTCTGAGCCTGCAAACCCTTTGGGCCTTTGGCCACGTCAAACTCGATGGAATCGCCGTCTGAAAGCGATTTGAAGCCGTCTCCCTGAATGGCGCTGTGATGCACGAATACATCGTCGCCGGATTCGCGGCTGATAAAACCATAACCTTTTTCGTTGTTAAACCACTTCACTGTTCCTTGTTCTCTCATTCATTTTCCTAACTGATTTTCCCCTGTCGGGGATATATTTATCTTCTTTGGCCTGATGTTTCATGGGGATTCCATTACTTTGCATCTACGCAGCCTCACCGCTAATCCCCACAAACCCCGGACCAGCAAAGAAACTATATTACTGTTTTCAAATATGTTCAATGAAAATCCCATTGTTTTTCAGTCGGGTAATAACGTATCTTGTTAGCGTGTATTGGATCGTAACGGATTTGAAAAGTTTGACTAGGCATTATTTTTTTTCATAGATTCCGGAGAGCTTGTGACTGTCTATGAAGCATTAAAAACTACGGATGCAAATACGGAACTTCCGCTGGAACTACTGAAGCTGCTTCAAAGTTGTCGAACGCTTCCCAGTATTCCGGCTGTAGCCGTGCAGGTGCTTGATCTGGCCAATGACATTGGCGCCGTCGGCGCGTTGGATCTTGCAAAGGTAGTCGCGCGGGATCCGGCCATGGTGGCCAGGATCATGAAAGTCGCCAATTCCATTCGATATGGCGTCAGCCACGAAATATCAACGGTGGAACAGGCAATCTCGCTGCTCGGACTTACCGAAACAATGAACCTCGCGCTCAGTTTTTCGCTGACCAGGGAATTGAAATCAAAAAAAGGCTCGATTTTCGATCATCAGCAATATTGGAAACGTTCCGTTATGTCCGCCCTGGCGGCAACGGAAATTGGATTAATGTTTCAGGCCGCCCCAAAGGATGAATTATTTCTCACCGGCATATTGCAGGATATCGGCATGCTCGCGCTTAACGAGGCCTTGCCCGGGTATGGACGCCTGTCGGCTTCTTCGCTGAACGACCATTTTCGCCTTGTTGAAATCGAACGGCGTGAACTGCAAACGGATCACGCCGCGGTCGGCGCCTGGTTGCTGCATCGCTGGGGTTTGCCTGAACGCATGGTTTCCGCAATCCGCAACAACCACGTACATGAAAAAAGCGACAATTTACTGGCAAACGCGGTAGCGCTCGGCAGTTGCATAGCGGATATATGGATAAACGCGGAATCGGTCGCAACGCTGGAAACTGCTACCGGAGCTGCGGACATGCTGTTTTCCATGGATCAGAAACAGTTGGATCATGTGCTGGTCAAAACCGCCGAATCTTTCCCGGAAATGGTCGCCGACCTGGATATGGGCGCCATAGACGAATTCGAGATAAATAAGCTGCTTGATCAATCACGAAGCGCCCTTGCTGAAATCAATGTACAAATGCTTCGTGAAGCGCGGAAGATAATGGCGCAAGCACAGCGTGATTCGCTGACTATGCTTTACAATCGCGCCTACATGGAACAAAACTTCGACAATCAGTTCGCGTTGAGCGTCAATAACGGCCAGCCACTTACAGTGATTTTCATAGACGTGGATAACTTCAAAAAGATTAATGATACTTACGGGCACGCAAGCGGAGACATCGTTCTGATTGCGGTTGCCAGGACTATTCAGACGGCCATCCGTAATTACGATATCGCGGTTCGCTACGGCGGCGATGAATTCATTGCGCTGCTGGCGAATGCGCCGCAGGATGTAGCTCTTTACGTTTCCGAACGTATTCGCTCGATGGTCGCCGAGCAAACCTTCATGCTGGAAGAGGGAGTCGAAATTCGCGCCACTGTTTCGATCGGCTATGCCACGCTGACGTCTGACTCGGGCATAAAAACATCGATGGAATTGCTTGAAACGGCGGACAAAAAACTTTACTGTGCGAAGTCGGCCGGCCGCAACTGCGTCGTCTGAGGAAACGCTGAAAAAATGCCTGTTCGGGCGAATCGCTGGGTTGCGCGGTGCTTGCAACCTCGACATATGCCTTCGGTTCTCACTCTCCGTGCGACTTGCGCTTCATCCCGCACAGACTTTTTTCAACGTTTCCTTGGCGGTTGGTATCATACTCGCGCCGCCTGTCCAGGTAGCGCGGGTATGTAATTCATTTCTTATTCTATATTCGTATACTTTCTCGGTTTGTATTCCGACTTGGGGCAGGAAAACTGTTTTTCGATTTTTGAGCGGAACGCCGGGCCGGAGTTGTAGGTGCAGAACGGATATATGTTGCCGTTCGGCGCAGAATAGTTAATTACGCAGCGTTTCACGCGTTCCACATCATAGTTGTACGAATCCATGAAGTGCATCCCGGCAACCATGAGCGTCTTATATGTATACGTCCCGTCATTGGCGCCGCGGCCCGCTTTCTTGTCGAGCAATCCTTCAATGGTTTGTCCGAGCTTTGTCAGCGTCAACCCTTCCGGCGCCTTGCTTTCATCAAAATTGGCTTTTGCGCTGGTAAAAAGGCTGACTTTGCTAAGGTTGTTAAAAAGGGTCTTTAATATTGTCCGGTTTTTGATCTTGTCGGCTTCTTTCTGAATGTCGGCGAAAAATCCTTTGATGTTCAGAAAGCGTGTGACCGGCGTCGGTTTTTTGTTCTTGTCCACAAAGAAATAGGTCCCTATGCCGCAGAGTGGATGGCAGGAAACCATGACGTTCGGCTCGTTGCGCAAAGCCTGAATGAGTTCAGTAATCGGCGTCGTGCAGGAAAGCGGGAACCAGTCTTCTTTTGTCGTGTAGCCGAGTTCATTAACCATGTTCGCCAGATCCGACAGCGTAAATCGCATTTTTTCGCGCTCCGCTTCGTCGATGCGCCCGGTTATTGACACTGGTTGAAAGCTTATTCCGGAACAGACGTCGATGGTATCGAGAGCGAACTGCACGATTTTAGGCACCTGGTCGTCGTTCACCCCACCTACAATCGTAGGCACATAAACGATTTTCAACCCGGCTTTACGAACGTTTTCAATAGCCTGCATTTTTATATCAAGGAGATCCTTGCGTCCCCTGGTTTTTTCGTACAGAGCCGGATCAAGGCCGTCGAACTGGAGATACAGTGTATGCAAACCCGCGTCTCGCGATTTTTCAGCGAAATCAGGTTCCTTGGCGAATTTCAGGCCGTTGGTAGCGCACTGTATTTGCGAAAAACCCATCTCCTCAGCTTTTTTAAGAATTCGGAACCAGTCGGGGTGCATCGTCGGCTCGCCGCCGGCAAACTGCACGACACGGCCGTACACAGGGCGCGAGTCGCGCAGGGTCTGGAGCATTCCGACGATCTCCTCTAAGGAAGGCTCATAAATGTAGTCCTGAACGTTCGCATTGGCGAAACAAATCGGGCAGGAGAGATTGCAGCGGTTTGTAAGATCGATATTCGCCAGCACGGTATGGCTGACATGCAGATTGCATAAACCGCAATCGTCCGGGCAGGATTTTGCGTCCGGAACGGCCGGATTGGAAACGCCGCGGCCCACGTCGCGGTTCCAGGACATCATGCGATGAAAATAGGAGGAGTCCGACAACAGTATATCTCTGAAAAAACCGTGTTGCAGGCAGGTTTTTTCCATGACGATCTTCCCGCCTTTTTCTAGTACCGTCGCTTCTATATTTATTCCACATTCGGGGCAGAGAGAAATGGTTGTAAACGGTACTTCATTCGGCAGCGCATTTATCGGCGCACCGGTCAGAGTTGTTTTTGCAGGCGAAATCACGGTAGTCATTTAATATTTCCTCTTTGATATATTCAGTCGCCGGACAATTCCGACTTCTTCAAAAACAAAGCTTAAATTTTACCGCTAAATCAATGGCGGAAACAAGCAGTTTTGAGACATGGGACTATCGGCGTCCTCGCCGGTGAGGTATGATTAATCCGGACCACGCGCTGAAATATTATTCACCTGCCCGCGAAATTCATGCAATGGTATTTGTTGTAAGTTACAGCGCCGGCGAGGACGCCGGCGGTCCCATGTCTACGGCGTTTCCCGAAAGGCGGGGGCCTGATTCGAGAAAGCTTAGTGCTGCGTCGCGAAGATCTTCGATATTGCGGGCGCGGCGGCTTTCCCTGAAAAGTTCGTGTCCGAAAAAGAAGTTTTGAGCGAAATACGCGGTGAATTCCTTCATGCGGCCTATCGCTTTTTCAGGTGGAAAATCCTCCAGCGTATAACGGCAGAGTCTGTCCCAAACCTCCGCGTGTGAAATATGAAGCGGCGGAAGTCCGGAAAATTCCCGAAAAATCCAGGGTTTTTGCGCGACTATGCGGCCTAGCATCAATCCGGCGAGCGGTTCGAAAAATTCACAATGTTCAATCACGTCACGCGGCGAGCGAATGTCGCCATTGCCGATGACGGGAAGCCTGGTTTGCGCCGCAATCCAGGTAAATTCCTGTCGGCGCGCGCGGCGCTTGAGCTTTTCATTTGAAAAGCGCGGATGCACGGTTACCGCATCGACGCCGTAATCTTCGAAAAGCCGCAGCCGCTCTACAAAAGGCGCTCGCCAGTTTTCAGACACGTCACCCAGCCGGCATTTTACAAAGAGCGTTCCTTTATAGACGGCGCGGATGCGCGAAAGAACCTTGCGCAGGCGTTCAAAATCACGGAAAAGCGCCGCGCCGGACGCCTGTTTTTGAATTTCCGGCGCAGGACAACCGAGGTTTATATCGATTGCGGCTGGATTTTGCGCTTCTAGCTTCAATATAGCGGCTTCGAGAACATCTTCACCGCTTGTACGCAGTTGGTAAATAACAGGGCCTTCGCAGGCGCGGCGGCGTGAAAAAGGCGAGGCGGCGGGGTTTTCCCTGAAAAAGGCCGTCGTCGAAAGCATTTCCGTCGTAAGCGCCCCGTACCCTCCGAAATCGGAAACAAGCCGACGAAAAGCCGAATGTGTAACGCCGGCCATCGGTGCAAGAAAGAGCGCCGGCGCGAAAGTTTTTCCGTCAATATTCAGAGCTTTCAGCATGTTCATGGATAAATTTTGGAACCGTAGGATATTCTTTCAAAAATTCCAGGCTAATAAGGCCATTACACCCGATCAAATGATGATTGTATCAGGAGAACCGCGCGCGCAGCCTTTTTTTGGAGCAAAATACGTCACTGTGAGCGCAGGACGGCTTCTTGCCTCATACGGTTTTTCAGGTTTCAGGGGCTTTTCAGATTCCGGTTGTTCGGATATATTGAATTCACTATGACGATACGAAAATCATTGTTTATTTCTTGTCTTCTTCTTCTAACGCTCACGATCGCTGTATGCCTGGCGGATGATACAGCGGGAAAACTGTCCGAAGCAATCGGCCTGTATGAAAAAGGTTCTTATAAACAGGCGGTCGAGCTTCTACGGCAGGAAGTAAAAGTTTCACCGCGTGACGCTGAAATACGGTTTTGGCTAGGCAAGGCATATCTAAAGGTTCAGGAGTGGAAAGCCGCGGTCACGGAAATGGAAAAGGCGGTCGAACTCGAACCCTCGAACGCGAAATATCATCAATGGCTGGGCCGCGCTTCCGGAGAACGGGCGTCGCGCGCCTTTATAACTTCGGCCTATTCTATGGCAAAGCAGGTGGTCAGGGAATTCGAAGCCGCAAGACGGCTTGCGCCCAATGACCTGTCAATCCGTTTTGACCTGCTCGAATACTATTTACAGGCGCCGGGCATGGTGGGAGGCGGTAAGGACAAGGCGGAAGCCGAAGCGCGAACCATCGCTGGAATTGACAAGCAGAAGGGATACACCGCACGGGCGAATGTCTATAAAAACGACAAGCAGTGGGATAAGGCGAAGGCCGAATTACTACATGCGACGGAGGAATTTCCGGAAAGCGCCGCCGCGTGTGAAGATATCGCGGATTACCTGTTCTGGCGACATGATTACGAGGGAACCTTACATTGGAGCCGGAAAGCGCTGGAGCTTAACCCCCGGTTGAATTATTCCCGCTTTTTGGCTGCCGCGGCGGCAACGCGGTTGCGCCATGATCTGGAAGCGGCGGCCGGCGAGCTACAGGCGCTCACAAAAGGACCGCTTTTCGACGACGATTCGACATTTGATCTGGTTTATTATCATCTGGGTGAAAATTACCTGGCGCGTGGAGATAAAGCGAAGGCAAAGGACGCGTTTCAGTCCGCGCTTTCATATAATCCTGAAAACTCCGCCGCAAAAGAAGCGCTTAAGAAACTTTGACGGGGAACAATACGGTGAATTTCAAATCATGGTCGGGAACGCCGCTGCAAAGAATTCTCTGTTTGGCAGGTGTGTGCTTGTTCTGCATTCTTTTTGATTATTTGCCGACTTCATTGCTTGCACGGTCTGTTCAGGTAAAAGTTGACGAGACTTCGCCCCGTTTTTCCGCTTCGCGCGCGCTCAATACGATACGGGAATTTGTAGCGCAATTTCCCACACGGCGTTTTGGAAGCCTCGAATCCCGACAGGCAACCGGTTATCTGGCGCAAAGGCTTACGGCAATGGGCTATGAAGTTGAATTTATCAATTTTGACGGGCGAATTGGCGGAGGCCAGCAGGCCGGGCGGAACGTACTGGGGTATAAACAGGGCGAATTGGCGAATAAGAGCGATATAGAGGTTATTATTGCCGTAACGGCTCACTACGACACCGCGCGCCCGACGATTCAGGGCGCGGCGAAAAACGGCGCGGCGGTTGGCGTTCTTATGGAGCTGGCTGAGTTGTTCTCTGAAGAAAACACCCGTCTGAGCCTGCTTTTCGTGTTTACCGACGGCGGCGAATGGGGATCAACCGGCGCGAAAGACCTGATTCTGAATTATGAAAAAAAAGATCGGATTGGGGCTGTACTGACGCTGGATTACATCGCTCCCGGCGACCTGGGAGGATTCCGCCTGGATACGATCGGACAATCAGGCGGATCGACCCCGACCGTGATAAGGGAACTGGCTAAGAATGCCGTAAAAAAGCAAACACTGCTTAATCCCGTTAAGACGTGGGGGACCGAGCTGTTGGAAAAAGTGTTTATGATTTCCAATTCCGAGCAGGGGCCTTTTCTGAAAGCGGGTATTCCCGCTATTAATCTGGGAAGTTTTTCCACGGACATGAACCGCGAAAAAGCCATTATTCATTCGTCCGAAGATACGATTGAAAACCTTAAAATCGAAACCATCGACAAGTACGGGCGCGCCGCCGAACAGATTGTCCGATCATTCATTCAATTGCCGGAGTCTTACTTTAAAGCGCCGGCTCTTGATACTGGCATGATCCGCGAACGTGTATTTGTTGTTCTTTTTATGATCCCGGCGCTTTTCCTGTCCGTATATGTCAGTATAAAGGGTTCTCGAAAAATTCTCAATTTCAGGCAGACGGCGCGCGAACTGGCGGCTTTTTTCGCTGCGTGGATTCCATTCCTGGTTCTCTTTTTAGGCATAAGATTGGCTTATGCTGCACGGCAATTCCCTTTTTATGACCTTTATCCCGCGGTTGCGAAAGATCCCGTCATGCAGAATCCTCCATGGAAAGTTCTAGCGATAATCGCCACAGGGGTATTGTTTGTCGCAATCGCCGTCTGGATAGCCGCCAGGTATTTTTTGCGGGAATGGGCAAAACCCGATTACAGAAATTCATATACCGTTCTTTGGTGCATCCTGACCTTGACGGTATTTCCGGCGCTCCTTTACAACCCATTTTGGGCGGCTATTTTTTTTGCGCCACCCGTAATTTTATGGTCAATGCCGCAAGTTATGAAAAATCCAAAATCCGACGCCGGCAAAAAAATCTTAAATATTACGTGTGTCGCCGCATCCGCCGTTCCCGCCTGTATCGCCTTTTGCCGGCTGGCGGCGCAGCTTGGATTCGGGTGGAATTTCTTCTGGTATCAAGCACTGGCTCTGACGACGGGGCTTTTCTCGCCTGCTGCCTATTTCATGGGAACTGCGGTGATAGCCGTCGGAATCCGCTTTATCGTCTTATCGAATAACATAAATAGAACTGGGTGGTAATGGAGCGCCTGTTGTTTTAAAATGCTTTGCCTTGATTAGTTTTGATGATTTAAATATTGTAAAAACCCATACGGGCTGTCGGCAGGTAAACACGAAAAAGAGCCGGCGGAGGACGCAAGCGATTGTTTTATCGAATGATCGGCCTCTGCGGTAAATAGTGAGGGCTAAAGAGTGAAAAGAAAAATGGTAACCATCGACGGCAATGAGGCCGCCGCGTATGTCGCATATCAAACCAACGAAGTAGTCGCGATTTATCCGATTACACCTTCTTCGCCGATGGCCGAATATTGTGACGCCTGGGCTGCGCAAAATAAGAAAAACATCTGGGGATCGGTTCCATCAGTCACCGAAATGCAGAGCGAAGGCGGTGCGGCCGGCGCCGTTCATGGCGCGCTTTTGACGGGTGCCTTAACCACGACTTTTACCGCGTCGCAGGGTCTTTTGCTGATGATTCCAAATATGTTCAAGATCGCCGGTGAACTTATCCCGACGGTCTTTAACGTTACGGCGCGAACCCTGGCCACACACGCTTTGTCGATTTATGGAGATCACAGCGACGTTATGTCCGTCCGTTCAACCGGCTGGGCGATGCTTTGTTCAAATTCGGTGCAGGAAGTTATGGATACGACGCTGATCTCACAGGCCGCTACGCTTGAATCGCGCGTACCGTTCCTTCATTTCTTCGACGGCTTCCGCACTTCGCATGAAGAAATGAAGATCGAACAGCTTGCAGTTGAAGATATCCGCGCCATGATAGACGACAACTTTGTTTATGCGCACCGCAGCCGCCGGCTTACGCCGGACGCGCCGACGATCAAGGGAACGGCTCAAAACCCCGATGTGTTTTTCCAGGCGCGTGAACGCTGTAATCCTTATTACCTGGCGACGCCCGCCATCGTGCAAAAGGCGATGGATAAATTCGCCTCCATAGTAGGACGCCAGTATCATCTGTTTGACTACTACGGTGCTCCGGATGCCGAACGGGTGATCATCCTTATGGGATCCGGCTGCGAAACAGCGCAGGAAACCGTGGAATATCTGAACAGTCACGGCGAAAACGTCGGCGTACTGAAAGTCCGCCTGTTCCGGCCGTTTTCCGGCGAGGACATGATCAAAGCTTTGCCAAAAACCACCCGTACTATCGCCGTGCTCGACCGTACCAAGGAGCCCGGCGCCGGCGGAGAGCCGCTTTATAAAGACGTTGTAACGGCGGTTGCGGAAGCGTACTCAGCGGGCAAGATGCCTTTTAAGGAATTTCCGAAAATCATCGGCGGCCGCTTCGGCCTGTCTTCGAAGGAGTTTACACCGGCAATGATTAAAGGCCTGTATGACGGGCTGAAAAAAGATACGGTGAAAAATTATTTTACCGTCGGTATAAACGACGACATCACACATAGCTCGATTGATTATGATCCGGGCTTTGAAGTTCCAAGCGATACGACCCGCTGCCTGTTCTACGGACTGGGTGCGGACGGCACCGTCGGCGCCAATAAAAACTCAATCAAGATCATCGGTGAAGACACGCCGAACAACGCGCAGGGGTATTTTTCCTACGATTCGCGCAAATCGGGTACCGTTACGGTTTCGCACCTTCGTTTCGGCGCGAAACCCATTCACTCGATTTACCTTGTAGACAAGGCCAATTTTATCGCCTGCCACCAGTTTGTGTTCCTGGAACGCTACGATATATTGAAAGACGCGGTTCAGGGTGCGACGTTCCTTCTGAACAGCCCATACGGGGCGGACGAAGTCTGGGATAAAATTCCCCAGAGCGTTCAACAGCAGATACTCGACAAGAAAATTCATTTCTGGGTTATTGACGGCTACAAGGTTGCCAAGGCGACCGGTATGGGTTCGCGCGTCAACACGATCATGCAGACGTGCTTTTTCTATATCTCCAACGTTCTTCCCAAAGATGAAGCCATTGAACACATCAAAAAGTCGATTAAAAAGACATACGGCTCCAAGGGCGATGATATCGTACAGAAAAACTACAAAGCGGTCGATGAAACAGTCGCGAACCTGTTTGAGGTGAAAGTTCCGAACGTTGCCAATAGTCCAGTTCAAAAGCCGCCGGTTGTACCTCCGGAAGCTCCTGAATATGTAAAGAACTTTATGGGTGAAATCATAGCGGGACGCGGCGACAGTCTGCCGGTAAGCGCATTCAATGCCGACGGAACATTCCCGACGGCCACGGCAAAGTGGGAAAAACGCAACATCGCCCTGGAAATTCCCGCGTGGGATCCGACTTCTTGCATACAGTGCGGCAAATGCTCGCTCGTATGTCCGCACGCGGCGATTCGCATAAAGGCTTACGATGAAAAACTGCTGAAGGACGCGCCGAAAACATTTAAATCAATGCCTGTCAGAGGTGATGAATTCCAGCCGGGAACTCTGTTCACCATTCAGGTCGCCGTTGAAGATTGTACAGGCTGCGGCGTATGCATTGAGGCATGCCCTGCACGTAACAAGAAGAATGTGAACCGGAGAGCCATTAACATGGTGCCTCAGATACCTGTGCGCTTTTCGGAACGCGAAAACTTCAATTTCTTCCTCGGTCTGCCTGAATATGACCGTAGACAATTGAAGCTCGACACCATAAAAGGCAATCAGCTTTTATTGCCCCTGTTTGAATTTTCCGGCGCGTGTACAGGCTGCGGCGAAACGCCATACGTCAAGTTGATTACACAGCTTTTCGGCGACCGTATGCTTATTGCCAACGCCACAGGCTGCGCGTCGATCTACGGCGGGAATCTGCCGACGACGCCCTACACCGTCAACAGCGAAGGCCGCGGTCCGACCTGGTGCAACTCGCTCTTTGAAGATAATGCCGAATTCGGAATGGGCTACCGGCTGACGATTGATCAGCATACGTCAATGGCGTGGGATCTGGTTAAGCAGCTTTCTTCGCAAATCGGCGGCGATCTTGCCGGTGCGCTTCTTGATGCCGTGCAGACGGATGAAGCCGGCATAGCGGCGCAACGTGAACGGGTGGCATCGCTCAAAACCGTTCTTGGGAAAATTGATTCTCCCGAAGCGAAAAATCTGCTGACGCTGGCCGACTACCTGGTCAAAAAGAGCGTCTGGATTCTCGGCGGCGATGGTTGGGCATATGATATTGGTTACGGCGGACTTGATCATGTTCTGGCTTCCGGCCGTAATGTCAATATTCTTGTGCTTGACACAGAGGTTTACTCCAACACCGGCGGACAGATGTCAAAATCGACGCCGCGTGGCGCCGTCGCCAGGTTTGCGGCGGGCGGAAAATCGCAGGGAAAGAAGGATCTTGGTATGCAGGCCATGAATTATGGCAACGTCTATGTTGCGGCTGTTGCAATGGGTTCCAACGACGCGCAGGTTGCCAGGGCGTTTCTTGAAGCGGAATCCTACGACGGGCCGTCTATTATCATCGCTTACAGCCATTGCATCAATCACGGCATTGATATGACCAAGGGCATGAAGCAGCATAAATTAGCGGTTGACAGCGGGCATTGGGTTCTTTACCGCTACGATCCGCGGCGAACAGCGGTTGGGCAGAATCCGCTGATTCTAGATTCCGGCGCGCCTACAATTCCGGTTAAGGATTACATTTATTCGGAAACCCGGTACAAGATGCTGACGCTTAGCCATCCCGAAGAGGCGGCAAAATTACTCGAAGGCGCGCAGCAGGATGTTGATGCCCGGTATCAAATATACCGTCAGATGGCTGATTTGGAATACAGCGCGTAGTTGGATTAAGGAAAGCACTAATAGGCCGTAAGTTGTAATAGAGTTGGATATCCCGAACGAGCGTGGCAAAAGTAATTTTAACGCGCTGTTCGGGATATCCCGGATATTTCACATGAATTCATAAAATATCCGGGACACATATAAGAATACTCCTAGCTTGTGGGGATGTTTACCCTTTCCTGTAAGTGAAAGGGCGAAGCTGTATAAAGGTAGATAAAAACGGTGAAAGAGAGTGATCACGAGTAAAGCGTTCAACGAACATCCACAAAAACGCCCGGTACGATTTTTTAATACTACGGGGCCATGTAATCCCTGGGATCACTATATGCTCCCTCCGGAAGACCGGCTCGTCG
>Ga0082212_10001360_pt1 | contig 35931 bp, 27 predicted proteins | sample TergutNt197P3_FD_71548 | JGI IMG/M metagenome (GOLD analysis project Ga0082212, IMG submission 71548) | Neocapritermes taracua P3 segment gut microbial communities from Petit-Saut dam, French Guiana - Nt197 P3 | ecosystem: Host-associated > Arthropoda: Insects > Digestive system > Gut ...
TTTCGGAGTTTGTCATCGGACGTCGCTCCCAGAGCAATGCTTACGGGGCATTTAAAGTGCTCGCCCCCGGTACGCCCTGGAAAGGAATCGGACTTTTGAGCGTGGCGGCTTCATTCGCCATCCTCTGTTTCTACTGTGTGGTGGGCGGATGGACCATCGAATATATCATTCAATCCCTTACCGGAAAATTCACCTCAGACTCCGCCGCTTTGGAACAAACTTTTGAGCGCTTTACCACCTCCTCTTTTCGTCCCATTCTTTGGCACCTCATCTTTGTAGGCTCCTGCGCTGCAATTGTGGTGGCAGGCATTAAAAACGGCATTGAGAAGTATGCCAAAATTCTGATGCCCATACTATTGTTGATGATTGTCTTTTTGGCTGTTCGTTCCCTCTTCCTACCCGGCGCTTCCAAAGGAGTTGCTTTTCTTTTTCATCCCGACTTTTCTAAAATTACGGGCGAAAGCCTCTTAGCCGCCATGGGGCAGGCGTTCTTTTCGCTCAGTTTGGGAATGGGATGCGTGGTCACCTATGCCTCTTACGTGAAAAAAGAGGCAAACATTATGAAATTAGGCACCGGCAGCGGATTGGCAGATCTTGGTTTTGCCCTGTTGGCGAGTTTGGCTATTATGCCTGCCGTTTTTGCCTTTGGCGTCTCTCCCTCCGAAGGTCCCGGCTTGGTCTTCATCATCCTTCCCCAAATCTTTGCACAACTTCCTTTTGGCAACGTATTTGCCTTTGTCTTTTTTGTGAGCCTCTTTATTGCCGCTGTCACCTCAGGTATCTCTCTCATAGAGGTGATCACCGCCTACAGCACAGAGGAGCTAAAACTCTCACGCCGTACCTCCGTGTTTATCACCTTTGCTATTGTTGCTATTTTGGGGAGTCTGAGTTCGCTCTCTCAAGGCGTATTGAAAGACGTTACCATCTTTGGAAAGGGATTTTTTGATATGTTCGACTATCTCTCTTCCAATATTTTGCTCCCTCTTGGCGGACTATTGATCGTGCTATTTACGGGTTGGGTGCTCAAGAAAGAGACCATGAAAGACGAACTTAGCAGCGGAGGACGTTTCCGCGTACCTGTCTTTGGCGTAATTATGTTTGTAATTAAGTTTATCGCACCTGTTGCCATTGCCATTATCTTCCTCAATTCGTTGGGATTGTTGAAGTTGTTTTAAGAGTTATTCCGTGACAATATATTTTTTATCGAAAATTTATACTTTTGCACTCTTAACGCTATATAACTATGCAAAACTCAAGAGATCACTTCGGTAGCCAGTTCGGTGTACTGGTTGCCGTTGCGGGGTCGGCGTTCGCAAAGCAATGCTTTTGGCGCTTTTAAAAAATTAGCGCCAAGGAGCAGATGGTGGGTTACAGGCATCCTCTGCGCCGCCGCTTCCTTTGCCATCCTGTCGTTCTATTGCGTGATTGGATGGACTATAGAATATATGTATCAGTCCATTATAGGCGGTTTTTCTGCGGATGCCGCGGTGCAGGATCAAAATTTTGTAGCCTTTTCCACCTCTGCCTTCCGCCCCATTCTCTGGTATTTGGTATTCCTTGGCATGTCGGCGGTTATTGTAGTGGCCGGCATTAAAAAAAGGGAATCGAAAAATACGCAAAAATATTGATGCCTATTCTATTGGTAATGATTATCCTTTTGGCTGTGCGGGTGCTCTTTTTGCCAGGCGCTTCTCAGGGGGTGTCGTTCCTCTTTCGTCCCGATTTTTCTAAGATCACGGGTCAAAGTTTGCTCGCCGCTATGGGGCAGGCTTTCTTCTCGCTCAGTCTGGGTATGGGATGTATCATTACCTACGCTTCTCATGTAAAAAAAGAAGACAGCATCGTGAAATTGGGAACATACAGCAGCGCTGCCGACTTGGGCTTTGCCTTGTTGGCCGGCTTGGCGATTATGCCCGCCGTCTTTGCTTTTGGCATATCTCCCTCCGAAGGACCAAGTCTTGTCTTTGTTACCCTGCCTCTTATTTTTGCTCAACTCCCTTTGGGCAATATCTTTGCTTTTGTCTTTTTTGCAAGCCTGCTTATTGCCGCCGTTACCGCTTCTATTTCGCTCATCGAAGTCGTTACCGCTTATTTTACCGAAGAACTCAAACTATCGCGCCGACTCTCTGTGTCCATAACCTCCGCAGTGGTGGTGGTGACCGGAAGTCTAAGCGCCCTCTCTTTTGGCGTTTTAAAGGACCTAAAAATTTTTGGGACGATGATGTTTATCCTTAAATTTGTAGCGCCTGTTGCTATAACGCTTATCTTCCTTAACTCGTTGGGATTTTTGAAGTTGTTCTAAGAAACTGTTTACATTTATGAATCTCATTCTTTCACCCCCCTTTCCGTCGCTTTTTCGCTCTCCTACCGCAACATAGTCCCTGTATACTTTGGTCAGAGCGCAAAAAAATCGTCAAGAAATAGGCACAAAATAATTTTTCATCAGAGCCGATCCCTTCGGGAATGCGCCTTTGGTTCCCAGCTTGAGCAATGGCGTCTGTTGAATGTTGTTTTTAGAAAACATTTTGGGGGCTTTTTGTTGTTTTTAGAAAACATTTTGTACCTTTGTAACCCCAAAAACAGTGATGAGGAATGGAAGAACTTTTTGACTTTTTTTACAGAGAATTACGGAAAACAGACCTCTCATTCCAGAGGTATCTTATTGATCAGATAGATTGGGAAGGACGACTTTTGGCTATCACAGGCGCCAGAGGCACGGGTAAAACCACAATGATTTTACAGCATATTAAACGTGCTTTCGGTAATTCGCCCAAAGAAGCGTTGTACGTAAGCGCAGACAATATTTGGTTTTCGGGCAATCGACTTTTCGATTTGGCAAACGATTTTGAAAAACAGGGCGGAAAATATCTTTTTATTGACGAGGTGCACAGATACGAAAACTGGTCGCAGGAGATTAAGAATATTTACGACAGTTTCAGCAGCTTAAAAGTGGTCGTTACCGGTTCTTCAATGTTGCAAATTTATAGGGGCAACGCTGATTTAAGCAGGCGGGCAATACATTATGTTTTGCATGGACTGTCGTTCAGAGAGTTTTTGAAATACGACCAAAATATTGAATTTAAAATTTTTACGTTAGATGAAATAGTGCAACATCACGTTGACATAGCGGGTAGTTTTAACGATAAAATAAGACCGTTGCCATTATTTGTCTCTTATCTGAAACAGGGTTATTATCCTTATTACAAACCTGATAAACGATTTTACCTATCAAAATTGGCAAATACAGTCAATTTAATTTTAGAAATGGACTTGCCTGCGGTAGAAACGATTGAGATGTATTCCATCAGGAAAATCAAAAAACTGCTTTGGTTTATTTCGCAATCGGTACCTTTTACGCCAAAAATTACCGAGCTTGCAAGTGATTTGGGAGTAAGTAGAAACAGTCTGTTGAATTATCTGACTATTTTAGAGCGGGGTGGATTGATAAATCTTTTGCAAAGCGCTTCAAAAGGTGTAAGTTCGTTGGCAAAACCTGAAAAAATCTACCTCAACAACACCAATCAGATTTATGCTTTTGACGCAAATCAACCGGATATTGGAAACTTGCGTGAAACCTTTTTTTTCAATCAATTAAGAGTATTAGGCGAGGTAACCTCTGCCAATAAAGCCGATTTTACGGTTGCTAACAAATATATTTTCGAAATCGGTGGCAGAAACAAAAGACACGAGCAAATTATGGGGTTAAAAAATGCTTATTTGGCTTTGGATAATTTGGAGTACGGCTTTGGCAACAAAATTCCGCTATGGTTATTTGGAATGTTGTATTGAAGCGTACAAAATAGAAAAAGAGGGGTACCAATACCTCTTCTTCTACACTATCTTTTGAGCAGGTGGCAAAATCGCCTGCGCCAGTGCCTCCCATGAAAATCGTTGCTTTTCTGCCCGAAGGCTCTGGGTAAAGCGCTCAATGGGACCATCTGAATAAAAGCGCGAGATGGCGTCTGCCACCGCTTGGGGGTGGGGCGCCGTCACATAGCCCGCCCTGCCATGAGGCACAATTTCTGCCAATCCGCCCACATCGGTAACAATCATGGGGGTTTCAAAGTGGTAGGCAATTTGGGTGATGCCGCTCTGCGTAGCGCTCTTGTAGGGCTGTACCGCCACATCTGCTAAAGAAAAATAGGCAGTCACTTGGTTGTCGGGGATAAAATGGTTGTGAATCACCACGTCGTTTTCCAATCCCAACTGTTTAATCAGGTTTTGGTACCTCTCTATGTTTTCGTAAAACTCTCCGGCAACCAAGAGTTTTTTGTCCGCCGCTTCTCCGCGCCTTTTTACCATTGCCCACGCCTCCAAAAGCCAATCTAACCCTTTGTAGGGACGTACCAATCCAAAGAAGAGCGCCCAACGTTGCGCCGGATCTAATGCCAACCGAACAGCCGCCTCTTCCCTGCTCATCTTTTCCCCATATATATCATATACAGGATGGGGCGAGTACCTCACCTCTTTTGAGGGACAAAACGTCTGAATCTCCTCCTGCACCTGATGCGACATCGCCACAAAGCAATCCACAGCGCGTACAAAGTAGCGGGTAAGGGGTGAATCCCAAAAGTGAGGCTCATGCGGGATGAGGTTATCGACCAGCGCCGTTACCTCCATACCGCCCCGTTTGGCAACACGGCAAACACTACCCAACGCCGGCGCTAAAAAGGGCGTCCAATAGCGCACAACCACTCGGTCGTATCCTTTTTTCCGGATTGCCCTCCCCTGCACAAACCAATTGAGGGGACAAATGGAATGAATTGCCCTATCAATGTATAGCCCATCGGGGGGAGGGGATGCGGAAAACTGGCTCTTGCCCGGAAAGAGAAGCGCGGGATATTGAAGGCGAAAGGTGCATATCTCCACCCTATGCCCCTGCTGTTGCAACACTCTTGCCAATTGCTCAGTAGAGGCGGCTATGCCGCCGCGGTAGGGATGGGCGGGACCCAAAAGAAGGAGATTCATGAAAGAATGAAATTCATAAATGTAAGCAGTTTCTAAATACGCCCAAACCCAAAAGCAACAACAACAGCGCCGAGCCAATACGCGAGCAGATAGCGCCCTTTGTATAGGATTCGGGCAAGAAGGCAAAGCGAATGGTGTGCTCCCCCTGTGGCAGGGGCAACGCCCGCAAAATGTAGTTTGCCCGTGCTATCTCCACCGGCGTATCGTCTATCCACGCTTTCCACCCTTTGGGATAGTAAACATCGCTAAATACAGCCAACTGAGAAGACGCACTCGAATAGGCAAATTCGAGTGCGTTGGGGGCATATCCGGTCAGTTCCAATGTGGCGGATTCATCTATCGCACTTCCATCAAAGTCTTGAAACAAGTGCTGATACGACTTGTGTATGACGACGCTCCCGACCAAATTAACTTTACCCACCAACGCAATCTCTTCATCGGGCGTACCTGCCCAAACGATATGAGAGCAAAACCAAGCGTTCCCTTGAGCGGCGTCATTCACAAGGGGCATACCCTCAGGCTGAATAACCACATACCTTGTGTTGAGCATATTGAGTATGGGAAAGTGCGACACGGCATCTTCGGCATCTTCCCACGTGGTGCATTTTGAAATCTCATCAATCATGGCGCCCATTTCGGGATAAATGTAGTGGTCAATCATCTCCTGATAACGTTGGAGTTTAGCGGGGCTATATCCGCCGATTGTTTTATGCCAGTAGCTTATATGCGCATCATTAAAAGGGTTTGTGGTGAGATCCAGCACACGATAGTAGGGGTCGGCGTCCAAAAGAATCATTTCATCTACAGGTCGTTGGGTAAATTGTTGCTGAAATTCGCGCTGACGAACAAAGTGGTTGCCGTTGAGGTAGCGTTTGCCAACAGACCACATATCAACCAATACCAAAAGAGTTAGCGCAACAAACAGCCATTCGCGCTTTATCTTCTTCAATAAGAATAGCCACAAAGTGATTATTGTCAATACAATAAAACATAACGAACGAAAAGCATCCGCACTCAGGAAGTGCCGTCTGTCAGCCTGCATCGCAGGCAACAACTCATCCGGAATTCCCATGGCACGCTCTGCGCCGCTTAAAAATGAACCGGATAACGATGGAAAAAGCATCATCAAAACACAGAAACCCGCCGTAAGTCCGCCCGCCCAATAGAGGCTTTGGGAGATTCGCCTGTTGTCAAACTTTCCGTCAAGGAGTTGCTGCACAGCAACCATCCCCAACAACGGAAAAAGTATTTGAAAAATGACTAAAATCATCGACACCGTTCGGAATTTATTGTAAAGGGGAATATACTCCGAAAAGAAGCGGGTAAACCACATCATATTCCCTCCCCATGAAAGCAAAAGTGTGATGACACTCAGCGCCATCATCCACCACCTAAGTGTTCCTCGCGTAAGAAAAAGCCCAAGCACAAAGAGAAAAACGATGACCGCTCCCATATACATGGGTCCGGCAGTAAAGGGCTGTGAACCCCAATAGGCGGGAAACGTCCCCGCCGTCTGTTCAGCGCCCGGATAACCCCGCGATTTGAGCCACCGTACCGTCTCCGACCCACTCCCAAACGCCTCTCCGCCGGAAACGCCGCCCTTAAAATTGGGGATAAGCAAGTTGAAGGTCTCTTCCAGGCTATAACTCCACTGTGTGGCGTAGTCAAGCTTCAATCCCTTTCTACCCGCATTCTCTTCGTCTCCGGTCAGTTCAGAGCCGCCACGCATAGAGTATTTGGCGTACTCCTGCATGGGCAATAAGTGGTTGATGTTGGTGGCAAGCCCCAACAACCCACCCGCCAAAACAAGAGACGAGGTGAGAAAAAAGCGTTTCAATTTCTTCTCCTTGAAGGCAGTATAACACTCTGCCGCCACAAAAAAGAGCACAATCATGCCCAAATAGTAGGTAATCTGCGGGTGGTTGGGCTTCACCTGAAAACTCAATGCCAAAGCAAAGAGACCCGCCCCCAGCAGCGGTTGTTTGCGATAGGAGTAAGCCACCGCTGCCAACACCCAGGGCATAAATGCAATTGCTACCATCTTTGTGTTGTGCCCCACTTGAATGATCTGAAAGTTGTAGGAGCAAAACGTGATTCCAATGGCGCCCGCTATAGATAACCACGGATTTACCCCAAAGGCAAGAAAGAGCAAAAAACCACCTATCAAACTAATAATCAAGTAATTTGGTGGTCGTTTCCCCCAAAAGAGCAGATTGTAGAGATATTTGGTAACGTCTCCCTTATAAACCACCGAAATGGGAAAAGCAGGCATACCGGAAAACATGGCATTGGTCCAAAGCGCAGGATCCTCATGGGGATGCGCATCTCCATACAAGGTAATTTCACGTGACATACCAAACCACGAAGCAATATCGGACTGATTAACTATTTTCCCTTTAAGCACATCAGGCGCAAAACCGTAACCCAGCGCCACAAAGAGCACAACGGCAAAAACATAGGGAACCGACTTCTTTAAATTGTTCATAAGGACATTATTTAGGAATAATTGGGATACAAAGGTACAAAACCAACCGGAACAAGGCTGTTCAAAAAGCGCCAAATTTTTGTACTTTGTCCATTTTTTGGAACAACCTCGCTCTACCCCAGCAAATCGCTCAATTTTCTGCAAAGGTTTTCTCGGCTATAGGCGGCAATCGCATCCGAAAGAGGAGTATCCCACGGCACTCCCCGAACAGAGAGATAAAAGTAGTGCAACAGGCTCTGTTTTATCCCTTCAAACTCCTCAAATTCGTGTATCACTCCTGCATTACATTCGTTTATTATCTCCGCCAAATCGCCCTCAACCGTTCCAATGCCAAGAATGGGTTTTTTAGCCGCCAAATATTCAAACAACTTTCCGGTGATAATGCCTTTTGATTCCGGCTCCTTCTTTAATGTCAGTAGCAACAAGTCGGCGCCTTTTTGATAGGCAATCGCCTCTGTATGCGGTACGTATGGCACAAATTGAGTATTCGACAGCAAACCCGCCTCAGCAATGGATTGCTTAACGGCGCCGTCCGTCTGCCCCACCAAGACAATGCGTAGCGCTTGTGCAAAACGGTTGTTCTCTGCAACAATCTCTGCCAATGCACGCCACAGTTGGTCAGGGTTGGCGTCTCGGGTAAAAAGCCCTGTATGGATCATGGTAAACATCCCTTCAAACCGTTTGGGTGCAACTTCAAAATCAGACTCATCATATCCATTGAAAATCACCTCTATCCGTTTAGGGTTCAAGCACAAAAGGTCGCGTTTCATTTGTGGCGACACCACCGTAACTATGTCTGCACCACGCACCACCATTTGCTCCGCTTTTTGGTGGCGTTTTCGTGTAAAAGGGAGCATCTTCAAGTGTTTAAAGTAGTAAATCCCCGTCCATGGATCCCTAAAGTCGGCTAACCATGGAATTTTGGTCTTTTGATGCAACGCTTTTCCAATCAGGTGCATCGATTGAGGAGGTCCGGTGGTAATAATCCATTCAATCTTCTCTTTTTTAAGTTGTTTTACCAAAAAACGTACCGAAGGGCGGCGCCATAAACAGCGTGGGTCGGGAAAGAAAAAGTTGCTGCGAACAAAGAGGGCTATCCGCTCCCTTAGGGAGACCTTTCCTGTCCGGTCGGAGATAAACCCGGGTTGTATCCTTTTTCCTCTCCTGCCCACAAACAGTTTATACCACGAATAGGGCTCCACAATCGGACGTTTCCAAACCTTCAGGTCGAGAGGTATCTCTTTGAGCAACTCCTCATCCCAAGCCATCAACTCCGGATTTTCGGGGGTATAAATCACCGGCTCCCAACCAAATTGGGGAAGATATTTAGCCATTTTCAGCCAGCGCTGTACGCCCGACCCTCCTGAAGGAGGCCAATAGTATGTAATAATCAACACCCGACGGTGGTATGGCGCATTTTGACCCATCACACATTTTTTTTGTTGGTGAGACAAAGTTGCAACATTTTTTTGAATTATCTTTGCAGGAATGAATCACGATGCAAAGATAGCGGAGACGCCCTTGATGAAGCAATATTTTGCCATCAAAGCGCAGCACCCAGACGCGCTGTTGCTCTTTCGTATGGGCGACTTTTACGAAACGTTTGGCAGCGACGCCATCACCGCGAGCAAGGTGCTGGGCATTGTGCTCACAAAACGCGCCAACGGTGCAGCGGCAGATGTAGCGTTGGCAGGGTTCCCCTATCATGCCCTCGACAACTACCTTCCAAAGTTGATTCGCGCCGGTCATAAAGTAGCGGTGTGCGAGCAGTTAGAGGATCCAAAATTTACAAAAACCATTGTAAAGAGAGGCGTTATTGAGTTACTCACGCCGGGTATTACCCTCAACGACCAAGTGCTCACCCTAAACGAACACAATTTCTTGGCTTCCGTTGCCTTTTATCAGAATCAAGCCGGCATCGCCTTTTTAGACTTCTCCACCGGCACTTTCTCTCTTGCTCAAGGTTCATTGGACTATATTGACCGCCTTTTGAATCAATTTACCCCAAAAGAGGTTATCCTCCAAAAGGGATACGAAAAGGGTTTTCGGGAGCGCTTTGGAGAGGATCACTACTGCACCTGTTTGGACGAGTGGGCATTTTCGCCGCAAGCCGCCCGCGACAAACTGCTCAAACATTTTCAGGTAGAAACGCTTAAAGGCTTTGGCGTGGAAGAGTTGAACTTGGGGGTGTCCGCAGCCGGGGCGTGCCTCTTCTACCTTGAGATGACCAAACACGAACAACTTGGGCACCTCTGCTCCATCCAGCGGATTGACGAGGGGGACCATATGTGGTTGGACCGCTTTACCATTCGCAACTTGGAACTCTTCTCATCGTTTGACCCCAAAGGGAGCAGCCTCATAGACATAATTGATAAAACCACCACGCCGATGGGCGCAAGGCTGTTGCGTCAGTGGTTGGTGATGCCGCTCAAAGACCGCAACGCCCTTGAACGCCGCTACCAAATGATAGACTCCCTTACCTCTCAACCCGAAATAGCCCAAAACATCACCAACAGCCTCTCCCTTATTGGAGATTTGGAGCGGCTCACCTCCAAAGCGGCAGCCGGGCGCATCTCTCCAAGGGAAGTAGTGCAGCTCAGAAAAGGGTTGAAGGAGGCGGAGAAGATAAGGCAGGAAGGCGAAAAAGCAAAGGAAGAGCAACCCGCCGAACTATGGTGCGAATTTGTCAAAGGGCTGGATGGGTGTGCGTCCCTTGCCGCCCGTATCGAGCGAGACCTCTTGCCCGAGCCGGCACAGCAGATTGGTCGCGGGGATGTGATTGCTACGGGGTGCTCTCCTCAATTAGACGAACTTCGTTACAAGGCGCGGCATGGCAAACAGTATATAGACCAAATGCTTCAGCGCGAAAGTATGCGCACGGGTATCTCTTCTCTAAAGGTGAGTTACAACAAAGTATTTGGATACTATATTGAGGTGAGCAACACCCACAAAAACAGGGTGCCGCCCGAATGGATTCGCAAGCAAACCTTAGTAAACGCAGAGCGCTATATTACACAGGAACTTAAAGAGTACGAGGAGCAGATTTTGGGGGCGGAAGAGCGGATAACCACGTTGGAACAGGAGGTTTATGCCGAATTGGTTGCCGAAGTTCAAAAATATGTCCGCCCGCTGCAACGGAACGCCCGCATTCTGGCACAGATTGATGTACTGCTTGGTTTCTCCGTTTTGGCAAAAACAAACCACTATTGCAGACCTCAACTTTTTGATAACAACATATTAGATATTACACTTGGGCGCCATCCCGTGATTGAACGCCTCCTCCCCCCCGACCAAAGTTATATTGCCAATAACCTCTATTTGGATGGTGAAAAACAGCAGATTATTATTGTTACCGGACCCAATATGGCGGGAAAGAGTGCGCTGTTGCGCCAAACCGCCCTTATTGTTCTCCTTGCCCAAACAGGGTGCTTTGTTCCGGCTGCATCCGCCAAAATAGGCATCGTCGATAAACTCTTTACCCGCGTAGGCGCTTCCGACAACATCTCCCGCGGCGAATCGACCTTTATGGTAGAGATGCTTGAAGCATCGGGGATTCTGCACAACCTCACCCCCCGCTCGTTGGTGCTGTTAGATGAGTTGGGACGCGGTACCAGCACGTACGACGGACTCTCTATTGCCTGGGCAATCGTGGAGTATCTCCATCAGCACCCCTCTGCCCGAGCCAAAACACTCTTTGCCACTCACTATCACGAGTTAAACGAAATGGCTACCCAATTTCCACGAGTGAAAAACTTTCACGTATCGGTAAAAGAGGTAGACAACAAAGTGCTCTTTTTGCGCACCCTCAAGCCCGGAGGCGTTGCCCACAGTTTTGGCATCCACGTTGCCCGTATGGCAGGTATGCCCAAAGCGGTGCTCCAAAGCGCCGAAAAGTTGCTAAAGCAACTCGAAGCGCACGCGCCTAATCCCAAATCTGCCGCCTCCAACCTGTCCCAAATTGGGCAGACAAACCTCCAACTCACCCTCTTTCCTTTGGAAGATCCTCTTTTAGCGCAACTTAGAGACGAAATCCTTAAAGTAGAAATCAACTCTTTATCGCCCTTAGAGGCATTTGATTTGCTCCGCGAATTAAAAAAACGGATGGGGGTATAGCAAATCTGCCCAAAGATGCTTACCTTGCGCACTCTTTTATTCAGATGAAAAAACTCACCCGCACCGTCATCATATTTGTTAAACTCTTGGGAGAGAGTTTTGGTTTTGCCATGAGTTCGGTTCGAGGCGACAAAACCCGCGCCTTCCTCTCGCTACTGGGCGTTACCATAGGTATTTTCTCTATCGTTGCCGTCTTCACCGCCATTGAGTCGTTAGAAGGCAGCGTTCAAAGGGTTTTCTCAACCTTAGGCTCTGACGTGGTGTATATCCATCAGTTTCCATGGGGCTTGGAAGAGGGCGAAACCGAATACAAACCGTGGGAGTATCGCCAGCGTCCGGCGAATACCTTTGACGAATTTGTGAAATTGCAACAGCAGGCAACCACCGCAGAAGCCGTAGCCCTGATGATTGGGTTTGGAAAGGAGATTAAGTATGGACGAAACGCCATCTCGTCTGTGTCGATACAGGGTGTTACTGCTGACTTTCCGGCTGTTTCGCCCATTACCATCGGGCAAGGTCGCTACTTCTCCCAATCGGAAGCGAGCGGCGCTCAAAATGTCGCTGTTTTGGGTTTTAGCGTTGCAGAAGAACTCTTCAATGGAGAAGACCCTGTAGATAAAATTATTAAGATAGACGGAAACAACACCAGAGTAATTGGCGTAATGGAGGAGGAGGGGACCGGAGGACTATCCTTTACCCAATATGATGAGTCGGTAATTATTCCCTATCAATTTGCCTGCACCATCGTTGACCCCCGCCTCTTAGGACCCACCATCATGGTCAAAAAGAAACTCTCTGCCGATAAGGACGAGTTTCTGGGAGAGTTAAAGATTATCCTCAGGAATGCAAGAAGGTTAAAACCATCTCAAAAAAACAACTTTAGTATCAACGAAGTGAGTATTTTTGAGGAAGTTACCAAACAATTATTCGGCACCATCAGTTTTGTGGGATGGATTATTGGCGGTTTCTCTATTTTGATTGGGGGATTTGGGGTGGCAAATATTATGTTTGTTTCGGTAAAAGAGCGCACAAGTATCATCGGTATCCAAAAGGCGCTTGGCGCAAAGAACTACTTCATCTTGACTCAGTTTCTTTTTGAGGCAGCGCTATTAGCCATTATGGGGGGCATCGGAGGAATTTTAATCGTCTTCGGGGGTATTCAGTTTGTGAGTTATACTTATGATTTTCAAATGATTCTTACGTTAGGGAATGTCCTTCGCGGTATTATTGTCTCCTCTGTGATTGGGTTGCTTGCCGGCGTAATCCCTGCTTATACTGCGGCACATCTTAATCCCGTTGAGGCAATAAACTCAAAGTAAAATGGGTGAGTTCGATAAATTGAGAGACGCTCAGTTGTTCGGGACGGAGGGCGAGAAGCGGATGCTCCGGCAGGGGTGCGGCGCCTGTAACTTGCCTTATGGAGTTGCGGATTGCTTTGCGCCGCTGGTTGAAGGTTGCTTTTACCACCTGCTTAAAGAGCGTTTCGGAGCAAGGGAGTTCATTGCGCGCGTTGCGCTTTAGGCGAACCACCGCCGACTGCACCTTTGGAGGTGGTGAAAAGAGGTGCGCAGGGACAGTAAAGAGGTATTCAACCTCATACCAAGTCTGCAACAAAACACTCAATATCCCATACGTTTTGGAGCCGGGAGACGCCGCAATCCGTTCTGCCACTTCCTTCTGTAACATCCCTACCACCACAGGAATCCGATTGCGCTCCTCCAATGCCTTAAAAAATATCTGCGATGAAATGTGGTAAGGAAAGTTCCCTATCACCGAAAAAGGAGCGTCAAAAAGTGCACCCAAGTCGAGCCGTAAAAAATCGGCTTCAATCAACCGTCCTTCTATGGAGGGAAAATGGGTAAGAAGGTAGTCAATCGCTTCTTTGTCAATCTCCACAGCACGAAGGTCAATATCGGGACGCTTTAGTAGAAACTGAGTCAAAACGCCTGTCCCCGGTCCCACCTCCAACACCTGCATTTTTTGCGCAATACACCCCTCGCCAATTTGAACATGAAGCAACGCATCAACGATGTCTTGTGCAACAGATAAATCTCTCAGGAAGTGTTGCCCTAACGCTTTTTTGGGGTGAACGTACATGGTGCAAAGGTACTATCATTTTTATATTCCGGACTCATAATTGTGGTTTATCCTCAGCACCACCGGCAAATGGTCGCTGATTCCTCCTTGGTATCGTGGACCGAGGTAGGTTCGATAAGGTTTGTATCCCAAGTATTTTTCGTCGGGGATGAGCAAGAAGGGGGCAGAGAAGATGCGGCAATCGGCAGCGGAGGTGGAGATGGGTTCGTGGGGGTTAAGCAGGTTTTCAGATACGATAAACTGATCTATCAACTCCCACCTGCCGCGGTAACGGATGGTGCCCACTTTGCGGCGGGCGAGCGGAGCAGAGAGGTTGTGGAGGGGCGGCGCGGCGAATGTCCGCATCACCTTTGACAACGGCGTATCGTTAAAGTCTCCCATGATAACGATGTTGGCGGCAGGTTGGAGGCAAAAAACGGAATCAACGCTTTGGCGAAGCCGCGCCGCCGCCGCCATACGCCTTGATGCGGAGGCTTTAGCGCCGCCCATCTTAGAGGGCCAATGGTTTACAAACAGATGCAGTGTGTCCAATTGGTCTAACACACCCTTTGCATAGAGGATTTCGCGGGTGTGCTGCATGGTGTCGGGAAGGCGCACTGTTAGAAAATGGGCGTGCAGGAGGCGAAAACGGTCGGGTCGATAAAGCATGGCTACGTCAATGCCTCTCAGGTCGGGACCATCGCGATGCACCACACGGTATCCGGCGGGCGCCAGCGGCGTTTGCCGTACCAACTGCTCCAAGGCAAAACGGCTCTCCACTTCGCATAACCCAATAACCACCGGAAGTTCCCCACCCCCTATCGCAATCATCGACTTTGCTAAAGCATCCCTCTTGGATATGAAACGACTCCATGTCCAGTGGTTGGCGCCCTGCGGGGTAAAGGCGGGGTCTTGTTGCAGGGAGTCGGGAAAGGGGTCGTAGTAATTCTCCACATTCCAAAACACCAACTCCGTATGGCGATTTTGGGCGTAGCCGACCGAAGGAGGGCAAAGGACAAAAAGAGGGAGAAGGAAAACCGAAAGACGATGCACAAACATTTTGGCGTACTTAATTGAAACAGCCAAAAATGGATACTCTTTCGCACTAAGACGCGACAATGCGTAAAAACCTAACCGTAACGCCCCTCTTTTAAAAATTTAAAAAAACTTGGCGCGAGTATCCTCCACCTTTGCCGCCTTTGACAGGGCAAACAACGCCATTTGGTTCTGCTGACTCATCACCTGTTGATGCTGCCACTTGGCATCTTCTTCGGTAAAGAATGTGCCTGTTTGACGGTCATCCACCGTGAACGCATACACCCCAATAACGCCCTCTACCGGTCCCGCCAATCTGCCCATGGGGGCGACCGAAACCGCACCAATAAATTTGGGGTCTAACTGCTGCGTCCCTAACGATCCAAACGCAACTCCGCTTTGCCTGCTTACGGCAGAGCCGGTCAAATCTGCCAACTCTTCGATATCGGACACCTGCATCATGAGCGACTTCAAGTTGTCCGCCATCTTCTTTATCTCTTTTTCACGACGGAGTTCACCCTCTATTTCAAAACGCTTGGCGTCCAACGGGGCAACGCCTTTTTCTTGTATGGCTGTGAGCGTAGCCACAATAAAATATTTATTGTCAATGGAGATAATGGGAGAGACATCTCCCAACTTGGCGTCATAAACCCAACGGGACAACTCTCGTGCATTTGAAATATTTGCCACTGTTTTAACTCCTTCGGTAATTCCCCACGCAGGAAAAACGGGCCAGTTGTTCTCTGAGGCGGTCTGGGTAAAGAGCGCCGTCTTGTTATTACTTTTAATTACCAATTCATTTGCCTGATTGTAGTACGTTTGGAACGTCTCCTTGCCGGCGATAGCCGTCTTCTCGTAAACGGCTAACTGAACTTTCTTAAGCGGCTTGGTCCTTTGGGTAACTTTAAAGATGTGGATTCCATATTGAGAAGCGTAGTGAAACGGCGTATTCATGGGAGCCGTCAAACAAGTATCCAACACACCGCCAAACATTGGGGAGGTCATCCACCCCAACTCTCCCGGTTTGTCGGGATTGCTGCCGGGAACCAACGAAAACTCAGCCGCCAACGCCTCAAAATTGCCTCCCCTCCTGAGGACATTCACCAAACTGTCTGCACGCTCCCGTTCCGTTCCGCCAATCAATATATGTTGCACAAATGCGGAATCGGGTAACATTTTCACGGAAGTTACACGGGCGGAAAAGAACGTTTCGCCCTCTTTTGTCGGCGGCAGCACATCTGTGATGCTTGCCTTAAAAGCAAAACTGTCTAACACCGGAGAGATCGAAGAGAGCTCGCCTGCCTTGTAGTAGAGCGGGTCAAAAGCCTTCTCCGAATTACGCGCCAAAAATGCCCTGACATTATCTGTGGTGGAAAACTCCTCATAATATCTCTCAAACTCCTTTTCTGCCCTGTCGATATCGGCAAAGGAGGGTACAATGGTAAATTGCACATAGTCTATATCTCTGCTTGCATTCTGCTCATACCGCTCTTTGTGTTTTTCGTAATAGTTCTTTACCTCCTGGGCAGACACCGTGATGGTGGTGTCGGTAGAAAAGTACATGGGAGTCATCGTAAAGCGGACGTCAGAAGTGATGTTGTTTTCCTCCACGCTTCGGCGTAATTCTATGGTATTAAGCACTGTGCTTTTGTCAAGCAGGCTAAAATACTTTACATACATTTGCGCTTGATGAATATTCGATTCTAAAAACTGCCAATAACGAACAGCCGCTCCGGAGGGGTCCGCGCCCATCGATTGCACAAACTGAATCAATTTGGAGCGAGAGAAGAGTCCGTTTTCGTCAAAAAAAAGGGGTTCTTGCTGGAGGGCTGGGGAGACCTCTTTTCCCTGTGTCAGGTCAAACAACTCCTCCTCACCCAACGTGATTCCTGCATTTCTGATTGCCGGAAACAAGACCAATTTATCTAAAAAATCTTGCCAGGCGCGCTGTTGCACCATTTCGGTAGCCTGCTCGTCCAAGCTGGAGGCGCCTGTAACCAACTGCTGGATATTTGCATAATAATCAATTACTTGTGCATAGTCCTGATAGGTAATCGATTTTTTGTTCATCCTCCCCACATCGTACTTTGACGAAAACATGGAAGTTGCTGTTTGCAAAGTGCTTGGATCTATAATAAAGGACAAAAGCGCCAGACCAATGATGATCGAAATAAATATGCCCATCCCTCTAATCTTCTCAAGAACTGCCATTGTTTTTACATTTAAAAATTAATAAATTAGGGCGCGAATATAGTTATTTTTTTTGGAATCCTACTTTTTTTCGTCAAGCACCTTCACATTCACCGTTTCTATTCGGATTGGAGAGGTAGAGATGATGGTACATTCGAGGTTTCTTAATTGTAATACTTCCTGCTCCTTAGGAATATTTTCGTTCAAATGGATGATGTATCCTGCCAACGTTTCGTATGCATCCGATTCGGGAATATCCAAGTTGTATGTCTTGTTCAGATACTTCACCTCAAGGCGGGCAGAGAAGAGGTATTCGTTATCGGAAATCTGTTTTTCGGTGGGGGCGTCTTTGTCCGATTCATCTCGTATCTCTCCAAAAATCTCCTCAATAATGTCCTCCAAAGTTACCATACCCGAAGTGCCTCCAAATTCGTCTGTAACAATCGCCAACGACTCTTTATGCTTGGTCATGGAGGCTAACAGTTTTTGCGCCAATAACGCTTCGGGAACAAAACGCAGGGGGCGCAACATTTCCCGAATGGTTTTACGTCGCTCAAAGAGGTCCTTGGAGTGGATATAGCCTACGATGTGGTCAACCGTGTCTTCATAGATGGGAATCCGTGAAAAACCGGTATCCACAAAGAGTTGAAGTAATTCATCAAAAGAATCATTCAACTCCATCATCTTCATCTCTTTTCTTGGAACCATACAGGCTCGTACCGTTACTTCCGAAAAGTCAAGCGCATTTTGAAAGATATGCACATCCCGTTCATGCTCGTCATCCTCTTCCCGCATATTTTCCACCGCATCGGAGAGCGCCATCAAGTCGGTCTTATCAAAAGGGATGTGCCCTTTGCTTTTGGAAATTTTTATGCCAAACATCCGTAAAAAAATGCGAGACGCCACATTGACAAATTTTGTGATGGGAAAGAGCGCCACATAGAAGAACCAAATGAGCCAAGTGAAGCGCATCAGTACCCCATTGGGATTGATCCGGCAAAGCGTCTTGGGAAGAAATTCTGCCGTTACCAATACAATGGCAGTGGAAACAAGCACATTTATCACCAATGTCCAGGTCCTTGAGACCATTAGGAAACCCATTAAAATGGGGTCAAGCGTGGCGGCAAAAGATATTCCATAGAGCACAATCGCCACATTATTTCCCATCAGCAACGTGGAGAGCAACTCTCCGGGTCTCTCCAAAAAACGGCTAATCACCACGGCGTAACGCCTCCCCTGTTTTCGGTCAAGTTCAATTTTTAATTTATTGCTCGAAAAAAAGGCAATCTCCATACCTGAGAAAAAGGCGGAGAAGAGGAGTGCAAAGAGGGCTACCCAAATCATGTTAATCGCGGTTTACAGAATAGGCGGGATAAACAGGGGCAGGAGTCTGAGAGACCGTGTCGCGGGTAATGACGCCGTAGCTGTCAAACGGACGTAAGATGGTTACGTTATACGCCTTTTCGTCTGACTCCATACCGTAGCCCTGCATCATGCCTTGCGGCGAAAACATCTTGACAAAGGAGGTGGTATAGATTCTCTCCTTTGCCCTGTCCCAGTAGAGCGTATCGGTTAGCAGTGTCTCTTTCTTGATATGATTGGTAACCACCACATTGTTATACACTTCCCATCGCTCCTGATCGCTGTTGGTATGGTGAATGGCTAAATCGGCTGTGATTTGCGTTTCTATCTCACCTTCAGGAGTATAGGTAAGCGCCCGAATCCCCTTGGAGAAGACCTCAAAGGGGTCGGGCAAGAGAGAGTAGTTCTCCATCAGCGGCGCCTCAAAGCGTAACGTTACCCTTCCAAACTTGGTTTCAATCAACTCCATATTATGCACCGTTAAGGTGGAGAGGCTATCCACGGTGTTCAGCGCATCGGTCTTCTCAATGGACTCTTTACAAGAGAACAAGACAATAGCGCTCAAAAGAGAGAGCGCTATTGTAGAGAACTTTTCCGCTGCGCCAAGGAGTTGTCGCATATATATTTTACTTTCTCGTTCTTACCGTGGTCCTTTCACTAAAACCGCTGCAAGTTACCGTATATTCCGCGCCGTCCATAAGGTCATACATAAACGCCTCCTCCTGTAAGGGGAAATATTGACGGTATTGACCAATCATTTTGTCCGCCTCCTCTGCACATGAAGGATCGGCAGCCTTTGCTCTTGTCAGATAATCGACTGCTATCCAGAAAGGAGCACGCCTTTCAATATCATCCTCTCCACATTTATTCGCCAGCGATGCCCAAATAGACGCCATCAACATATACGCCTTACCCCGAACGGTAGGAGATGCCTCTACGGCAGCCCTTGCAGCGCTCATTGCCCTGTTGAGGTTATTCAGGTTCCTAAAATAGAGCATCCCCTCCTCAATCAGGTATCCTGCTCTCTCCTCTGCACCGGCGTCCGGACTATCGATTGCCTCCCGCAGTGTCTTGGCGGCTTCGGCATACTCTCCCTTGCCCAAATTCAGCCTGTACAAATAGAAGGCGGTCTTATAGGACGGACTCAACCTGTTCAGGACGGTCAACGATTGCATAAAGAGGTCCGAAGTGGTGCAATCGGAGTTTGAAAGGAGCGAAACAATCTTGGAAACCAAGTCCAAATCATTGGGATTTTCCTCAAAACGCGGCGTAAAGAGTGCAATCAAATTGTCGCAGGTAGCCACACCGCTTCCTATGAGAATATCTTCAATCATCTGCTTGTTCTTCTTAACATCTTCATTATTGGGCTGACTCTTCTCCTGTTGCTCAATAATAGCCATCAACTTGCTGTAGGCATCCATCATATCTCCGGCAGAGCGTTTCCCTTCGGCATACAAATTCCCCACCAGCACCATATACAGCGACAACATATCGGAGAGGGTATTCTCTCCCGTCAGGGCCAGCAACTTCTCCAGCTCCACCAACCGCTCCTCCCTGGCTTCGGGCATATAGATCCCCATCTCGCCAATCTTGTTTTGCTGCGCGGAAACCCTGTTTGCCGGATAGTGCTCAATTCTAATATTGTACATGAGCATAAGCGAGTCAATCAATCCAGCCTGCTGTTGGGCGGTTATCCCGGGCTGTCTCATCAACACTTCCTTAATAATTCGCTGCCCATCGGAAAATAGGTATTGATTGGCAGTTCTTGGACAAATCTGCAACGCAATTCGCCACGAAGGTACGGCAGATGCGATGTCTCCCGAAAGTACGTATGACCTGTAAAACGAGAGCCGTTGTGAACACTCCACGCTGTCAGGTCCCGAACCATATCTTCCGGGCTGTGCCGATAACGAAATTCCTGCAAACAAAAAGGAGCCTAATAAAAAACCAAAAACGTGTATTTTCTTCATAGTAGTTCAATAATTTATAGTTAATTTTTATTCATATTTCATTTTTCTAAACCAAATATCATAGAGACTAAAACTCACTTGGAACATCACGTATCGCTCCCGTACCAACTGATCGCTCACGGCGCCCCGCTGCCCCATATCTATCCCAAAATTAAGCATATTGGACCATCGGAACACCGGAATAGAAACCCCCAAAGTAAACCCCATGCTATTGACTTGCTGCCCATTCAGTTTAAGGTATGAGTTTTCGTAATAGACTCCTCCACGGTATGTCCAATGCTTAAAAAAGTAGCGAATATCGTACACATCGGGAGTAAGTTCAAATCCCATTTTGTATGCAGATTTTACGGCGGGTGCAAACTGTATGCCGGGGGTGGGTGCAAAATCGGTTTGGGTCCAATCTTGACGGGTGTAGTCGAATCCGACCATCCATTTGTTGAGACCCCCTTCTTCAAAATACTTTCTGCTCAATGAAACTCCGCCGGCAAGTTCCGCCGGAAGGCGAACCCGTAAACCGGATTGAACCGACTGATAGATGGTATCGGTGGAGGTAGCCACCCGCGACATATCTCCCTTGAGCGTGGTGGGCAGGAGCGCCGTAGCGCCTGCCGAGATCACATATCTGTTTTGGAGTCTCCCCTCATATTGCACGCCAATCTTTGCGGCAAACGAACTCAAAACCGTTTTGGCATTGGCATAGATAGAACTATACGCTTCCGCATTGTTGAAAATCACATTGCTGCTGCGAGATAGCGTCCCAAAATAGTAAATCCCCTCCGCGCCCACAGAGAAACTCTTTGAAACGGACAACGCCCCACCCAAAAAGAGTTGGTTTATGCTCCCCTCCCCATAGTGCCGGTAGGCAACATCTCCCAGTTCGCTTATAAATTCGGGACGTAACTCTTTCTCTTCAAAGTTATACCCCACATGACTGTAGGGCGAAAAACCAACCATCATCGCCGATTTTTTGTAGAGGGGAAACGAGAAAACAAAATGATTCATGTTCATTGAGTTAAACGCCGACCGGCTTTGGCTGTTGGCGTGATAGAGGTTTTGCGCCTCCACGCCAAAGTCAAGCATAAAAGAGAGCGTATCGTGTGCAGAGATTGCCGCAGGGTTCAAAAAGTTAATGTACCTGTGGTCGCGAAGCGATACGCCAATCCCTCCCATCATCCTGTTGAATGTGGTTCCCTGCCGGGCGTGCTCTCCCAAACCAAACATGGAGTAGGGGGTCAAGGTTCCTATCGCATCAGACGTTTGCGCCTGAACGACACCTGCATAGAGGAACATCGCCAACAGTCCTGTTTGATATAAACGTTTATTCTGCATAACTTTGGGCAATCACGGACAGACCGGTAAAAATTAGATTGCAATCAACAAATATCGGGGTTTTTAACAGTTTTGCAAAAAAAATTGCATCACCACCCGTAAAAATAATTTTTTTATCTTGATTTTTAGTAATATAACCTTCAATCTCCTGCACAATTCCCCGAACAACACCCGCAGTTATATTCCCCCTTGTATCAATTCCCCAACAGGGGATCTCCTCCTCTTTCTCCAATTCGATCAGGGGCAAGCCCTGCGTAAAGTGGTGTAACGCTTTAAAACGCATATTCATTCCCAACGAAATGTTACCTCCCACAAACTCCCGCTCTTTGCTGATATAGTCAAAGGTTATGGCAGTTCCAAAGTCTATCACCAACAAATCCTCTCTTGGGAAACATGTGATTGCCCCCACCCCGGCTGCCAGACGGTCGGCGCCCAGGCGGTCGGACGTTTGGTAATTGATACGCAGCATTGTGGGCGTATCACCGTCAACCACCACCAACTTACGCGCACGCCCCTCCAAGTATGCCACCAAATTGGGGTCATACCTTTGCACGGAGCTAAGTACGACGATGTCAAAATGCCGCTCTCCTATCACCTCCCGCAGAAAAGCAAGGGGCGCGGAGCCGTTGCTGCCCAACCATTGCTCCATCTCTAATTCATTGAAAAATGCCACTTTACATCGAGAGTTACCGATGTCTATCAGGAGGCGGGCGCCAAGATGTGCAGACCGGATTGGATTAGTGGGCTGGCAAGATGTGGTCATTGGGTTGCATTTTTAACATGATAGAATACGCCTTTTCGACGCTCTCCACTCCCGGAATGGTGAGAAAGAGTTTGCTATTTTGCTCTTTGACGCGAATGTTTGGTTGTTTTTGGATATGTTGTAACATCTGGGAAAAAAGTGAAGAACGATAATAGGGCGATAACTGGTTAAAGATGAAATATACAATCATCATGCCGTTTTTGAGTACAATCTTCTCAAAACCCAAAGAGACAGCAAGGCGGCGCAGCCTCACCACGTATGCCAACTGACATACTTCTTGTGGAACAGGACCGTATCGATCTTTCAACTCTTCCAAGAAGCGTTGCAGATGCGCCTCGTCAATCACGTGGTCCAAATCTTTGTAAAGGCGTATTTTTTCGGAAGTTTGGGAGACGTAGCTGTCGGGAATGAGGAGTTCAAGATCGGTTTCAATGGTGGGGTTCATCGAATGGGGGGGAGAAGGGGGGAGGGAAGCGGAAGGAAGGGAGGTGTACTGCTCCTCTTGGATTTCGCGGAAGGCTTCGCTCAGCACCCGTTGGTACATCTCAAAACCCATCTCTGCCATAAAACCGCTCTGCTCGCCGCCCAACAAGTTGCCGGCGCCGCGGATGTCTAAGTCCTGCATGGCAATGTTAAATCCGCTGCCCAACTCCGAGAAGGCTTCAATGGCGCGGAGGCGGCGGCGGGCTTCATCGGTGAGGACGCCGCCCGGCGGAACCAAAAGGTAGCAAAATGCGCGGCGATTGGAACGACCTACGCGCCCCCTGAGTTGGTGCAGGTCGCTCAACCCAAAGTTTTGTGCATGATTAATAATCATGGTATTGGCATTAGGAATATCGATTCCGTTCTCCACAATGGTGGTGCTCACCAACAGGTCGTAGCCGCCGCTCATAAAGTCGAGGATAACGCGCTCCAGCGCCTTTGGCTCCATTTGTCCATGCCCTACGCAGGTGCGAATCTCCGGACAGATGCGCCGTATCATCTCCTCCACCGAGTAAATATCTTCTACCCTGTTGTGGATAAAGAAGATTTGTCCGCCGCGCTCCGCTTCATGCGTGATGGCATCTCTAATCAGGTCTTCATTAAACAGTTGTAGTTCAGTATGTATGGGAATACGGTTGTGAGGGGGTGTTTGGATAATGGAGAGGTCGCGGGCACCCATGAGCGAGAATTGGAGGGTACGCGGGATGGGCGTTGCGGTGAGGGTTAGGGTGTCCACATTCAACTTTATATGGCGCAACCGCTCCTTTGCCGCCACGCCAAACTTTTGCTCTTCATCTATAATCAATAACCCCAAGTCTTTAAATTTGATCTCTTTACCTAAGAGTTTGTGCGTTCCGATAATGATCTCAATTTTTCCGGATTGCAGCTGCTCCTGAATATGCTTGACCTCAGCCGCCGACCTCAGCCGACAAATAAAATCGACCTTTACCGGCAGGGCGTTCAAGCGCTCCTGAAAGGTGTTGAAGTGTTGCAATGCAAGGATGGTGGTGGGCGCCAGCACTGCCACCTGTTTTCCTCCCGCCACCGCTTTAAAAGCCGCCCGAATGGCAACTTCCGTCTTTCCAAAGCCTACATCGCCACAGATGAGGCGGTCCATGGGGAAAGGCTGCTCCATATCTTGCTTAACTACCTGAATTGCTTTTAATTGATCTGGTGTATCTTCATAGATAAACGAAGCCTCTAACTCATGCTGTAGATAGGAGTCGGGAGGAAATGCAAACCCTTGAGTAGCCCTTCTTTTGGCGTAAAGCAAAGTCAGGTCGCGGGCAATGTCCTTCACCTTGTTTTTGGTTTGCTGTTTGAGTTTCTGCCACGCCCCCGTGCCTAATTGATAGATTTTGGGAGGATCGGCATCCTTGCTCTTATATTTGGAGATGCGGTGCAATCCGTGAATGTTTACAAAGAGTACATCGTTGTTTTTATAGACCAACTTCACCACCTCCTGCGGCTTACCGTTGATTTCTGTACGCACCAATCCCCCAAACACCCCTACCCCATGGTCAATATGCACAATATAGTCCCCAATTTGAAATCCGCTCAACTCCTGCACCGTAATGCGCTCGCTACGCTCCACGCTTCGCCGCGCCTTTACGCGGTGAAAGCGCTCAAAGATTTGGTGGTCAGTATAGACGCACAACTTGGCAACATGGTCAATAAATCCTTGATGCAAAGAGACCATTGGGGACTCAAACCGGATGTCCGACCTCCCCATGGAGGCAAAGATTTGTCTAAAGCGCTCCACCTGCGAAGCGCTCTCGCTCAACAAATATATTTTGTACCCCGAATCGATCCTGTTGCCCAACTCTTGCGCCAATAACTCAAAGTTTTTGTTAAAAATGGGCTGAGGCTGTGTGTGAAAGGTAACTACCTGATGGGGGGAGGCACCACCGGCAGGAGAGGAGGAGAAGTAGCGCTGCCTGAAGTTGTGGAGGATACCCCCCTGCCCCGCCCGCTCCAGCGCCTCTTGCAGGTGCGGCGTATCTATCCAAAGGGTTGCTCCGCCTCCAACAAAATGGAGCAATGAAACACCCGGTAGTTCATTTTGGTGCGGTGAAGCATCCGTTTGCAGGTTGGGGATCAGCGTTACCGTTTTGCGTTTTTCAATAGAGCGCTGTGTATTACAATCAAAAACGCGAATTTCTTCTACTTCGTCTCCAAAGAAATCGATTCTGTATGCCACATTTTCGGCAAACGAAAAGAGGTCTATCAGCCCTCCGCGAATGGCAAACTGTCCGGGTTCTGTAACAAATTCCACCCGCTCAAAGCCCAATACAAAGAGTTGTTCTTTAAGAAATTCGTGAGAAATCCTATCCCCCACCCCAATCCGAAAAGTGTTCTCTCCGAACGTTTTTTGCGCTGCAACCGGTTGCATCAACGCCTGAGGGTAACTCACCAAAATGGCGACCCTTTCCGATTGCCCTTTACACTCCATCACGCCATGCAACGCCGCCGTTCGCTGTACCTGCCCGGACGAGTCGCTATACTTATTCAACTTCTTCTCCGAAGAACAAGGGTAGAAAAAGACCGCTTCGGGGTGGGTGCACATCTCCAAGTCATGGGCAAAATAGAGCGCCTCCTCCCGACTCCCCAACACCACAATATGCACTCCCTCCGACACCGATGCAGCCAACGCCAATGCCTTGGAAGATCCGTGTAAGCCTCTGACTTCCAAGCGCTCACTTTGGAGCGACTGAGTCAGCGCCAAAACGGAAGGCTGTTCGGAAAAGTTTTTCCGAACAGCCGTAATACCATAATTTTGATTACTGTCCAACAAAACAGCACTGCAAAGAGAGGGATGATGCTACTCCTGACGCACCTGAATGGTTACAGAGGTGGTGAGACCGGCAGGAATATCGTCATTCCAAAGGTAGATTCCATCCGTTCTTGGAGCGCCTGTACTATTCTCGGCAACGATTACCTCTACCGTTCCGTCAAAGGGACCCATAACCCGATGCCTGAATTTTAACGTCATCCAACCATCCAAACCCACCACCTCAATGTAGCCCTCGCTATCGGGAACAGGATGCGAATAGACCATGCCATTCAGCGAAGTAGGTCTGCACATCCAGTAGGGCAGGGTGGTCTCTACAAAGAGGGTTTGTGTACCGCCTTCGGCGGAGAATTGGAGTTGGGTCGGCACTTTTCCCGAATCATCCTTAGCCGTAACGAACCAGAACTGCCAAATCGACACCGGTTCACAAGCAGTCAATCCAAGCGCCAGCAATAAAACAATGGGAGCGATTTTTTTCATAACGATTTATGTAAGAAACGATTAAGGTGTTTGATGCACAGGATAGTGCTCACAATTAATTAGAGGAATTTGAGTTGAAAACCGGTGAAACAGGGGTCGTTGCTGGTGAGTCCCAAACCTTCCCCTTTTACGTGGATAGAATGCAGTTCTATGGGGTCGGCAGACAAACGGATAACCTCAACCTCCTGAGAGAACTGGGGAATAGTAATCGTAAAAAAGTCTAAATCAAACACCTTTCTGCAATAGATGATTTTGAAGTAGTCCCCGGTTGCGTCACTAAACGTCAGCACAAAGTTATCTTCTTCCTGCTCCACCTTAACGTTGCCAAGCGGTATATCTGCCCATCCGAAAGGAGCAACGACGTCGTTGTAATAATAATGAGTTACATCGGTCGGCAGGAGCGTAATGTTGGGAAGAGTGGTTTCAATCTTCACCTTTACAGAAGCGCCCACACCGGCAGGCACTTCTACTACCTCTGCCGTCAGCATATCATTAACGGCACTCTCCAAGGCAATGCCGCCGCCGCTATACAGCCCGCAAAGCGGTTCTCCACCGATGGTTTTTGCCTGCACGTATGTCCAGCCGCAAAGGGGAACAGGGATGGGTTCTAAGTAGTCTAACGGATTACAAGCGCTCAAACCCAAGACGAGCGCCATTCCGATTGCTAACAATTTTTTCATAAATGGTTAAATTTTAAGTTGATATATACAATTTCAAGTCAGTTTCATACAATAGGACAACACTTCACTCCGCGAAGGTATAAAAATTTTCAATACCACGCTCCTTTGTCCTCCCCTTTTTAGTTCCATCAGCAAAAAAGAGGCTGCCCAAAAAGTTTTTGAGCGGTCTTTTTTTATTTGGTATATTGATGGTAATTTCGTACATTTGTATTTGGAAATCAAATGTATATGTCAAAAAGAGTTACTATTAAGGAGTACGCACAGGGGCAATCCGTATTATTTCCCGAGAGCATGGATGCGTATATAGATAAAGTCACTACGGACTTTGCCATCTTTGCTATTGCATTCAACATAGGTAAAATGTGGAATAAAGGGCAAAAAACAGCAAAAAGAGGAGATAATATGCCGAAAAATCAACCTGCTTTGATTTTGATACTGCAAAAGAACATTACTGTTCGGATAGCAAGAGAACGGCAACTACCTTTACCTTCGATAGCCGCTTAAACGATAAAAAAAGGCTGCTCATTTTTGAACAGCCTCCTCTATTATTCAGTAAATAGCCGCTGATTTTATGGATTTTTTGGGGGGACAATGGGAATAACAAAGTCCTTGACAACGATGAGGCCTCCCAAATCAAGAGTTAAAGAAATCTCCAATTTACCTTCATAATCATTTGGATAAGAAACGTATGTATTATGAAGTCTAATTCCGGCAGGAGGAGTGTAGCCAGCTGTCCATGCAAAAGTTCCGGACACAAGATATTCTGCCAATTCAGGAATTCCAGCGGTAAGGTCTATGCGACTACGAGCAAGGGGACGTATAGGCGAGGGACTCGGATCGCCGAATTCAACAGTTAAATATTTGTCCACAGCGGCTTTCATCTCTTCCTGAGTAGGAGGAAGTAAATTAACCACAAAAGCGGTATAGAGCGGATTTTGGGTGGCAGGATAGGTGACAATACCGTACGATTTTACCACGAACGCTACTGACGCTTCGTCAAATATTTTGCGGAAACTGCCGTCCTCATTATGAATCTTTTCTATGGTGATGTCTCCGGAGTAGTTGGGCATCTCGAACGAAAAGTTGAGGTCGGGAAGATTGATCTCTTTGCTGGGCCATGTAATACGGGCAACATCATCTCCGCCGTATGAGAGGATCAGTTCATTGGGGTAATCAGCTCCGGCAGGCAGAAACTCAGGGGTAGCGCCCAGTCCGAGCAAACTAAAAGGACCTCCCCACACAGAATGCGTAAGCTCGAAGTCACCCTGCATGTCCTTCAACGTAAAGTTGCTGTAGGTGTTTTCAACAAACACCTGCCCGGACAAAACGGACCAGGGGATTTCGAGGGCGTTCCCTGAAGCATACGCTCCATTCAGAGCAAGAGTCTGAGTATTATCTCCCATTGCGCTGCTGAGCAGAACCGTTTTGTCTGACTTCAGAACGGTCTTTACATACTTCCATCCGGTTTCCGGGGTCCGAATGGGTTCTAAAAGATCTAACGGATTACAAGCGCTCAAACCCACTACAAGCGCTATTCCGATTGCCAATAATTTTTTCATAAATGCTTAAATTTAAGGTTAATATAATGATAAATGTTTAATAATTTGCCTTTTTACGTAACTTACATCCTCGCAAAGGTAAGTTTTTTTTTGAAACCGCAAAACATTTTTTTCCTTTTTTTTAACGAATGTTTACATACAAACTCATAACTTGATGAAAAGTTTTGAAAAAATATTTTCTCTTTTTAAAAAATAATTCTATACAAAACTTCACTTTTTAACTCCAAATACCAAATAACCTTTTTTTACAAATCTTTTCAACTTTACATTCACTTTCTATACAAGTATAATTATTTATCATAAAAATATTTACAACTTTTATAACAAAATCAACAACGAATCATAATAACAAACGAGATAAGTTTAAAAACCTCTTTTTATTTTATAGAATAGTGGATGTTCATATCTTTTTTCGCCTAACTTTGCCGACTGTAAACAGGCAGGTATTATGGTAAGAGAGCATATAACGGTTAAGGAACCAATTGATAAAGAGTTTGAATCGACCATTCGTCCGCAGGAGTTCTCTGCTTTTTCGGGGCAGCAGAAGATTATAGAGAACTTGAAAATTTTTGTGCAGGCTGCTTTGCTCAGAGGCGAAGCGTTGGATCATGTTTTGTTTCATGGACCTCCCGGATTGGGAAAGACCACTTTGGCACATATCATTGCAAAGGAATTAAGCGTAGGCATGAAACTCACTTCGGGTCCTGTTTTGGATAAACCGGGAGATTTGGCAGGATTGCTGACCGGGTTAGAAAACGGGGACATTCTTTTTATTGACGAGATACACCGCCTCTCTCCTGTTGTGGAGGAGTACCTCTACTCCGCTATGGAAGATTGTAAAATTGATATTTTGATTGATAAGGGTCCCGGAGCGCGGTCGGTGCAAATCAACCTCAACCCTTTTACCTTGGTAGGCGCTACCACGCGAAGCGGACTCTTAACGGCGCCACTAAGGGCGCGTTTTGGTATTCAGTGCCATTTGGAGTATTACGATGCGTTGGTATTGCTGAAAATTGTTCAACGAAGCGCCCATATACTAAAGGTATCAATTACGCAGGACGCCGCCATGGAGATTGCCATGCGAAGCAGGGGAACGCCCCGTATTGCCAACTCCTTGTTGCGAAGGGTGCGGGACTTTGCGCAGGTGAAAGGGAGTGGAGTCATTGATATGGAGATTACCCGCTTTGCATTAGATGCGCTCAATATAGATAAACGCGGTTTGGATCAAATGGATAATAAAATTTTGTCAACCATTATCCATAAGTTCAAAGGCGGACCGGTGGGCATCAGCACCATTGCCACCGCTGTGGGTGAAGAGGCAGGTACGTTGGAAGAGGTGTATGAACCCTTTTTGATTAAAGAGGGTTTTATCCAGCGCACACCCCGCGGACGAGAGGTGACAGATTTGGCATATAACCACTTGGGAGTGGCTAAGGAGGTAGGGCAGGGGAGGGGGTTGTTTTAGAGGTAGTTTCTTAGTTTGATCCGGAACGGGTGTAAAAAATGATGCCTTCGACACCTATTAGCGGTGTGTCGGTGCCAAAGAGGAATGTACTCTCTTCGGCGCTCAAGTATGAAAGAAATATGGGAGTGAGGATGAGTGTGCTGGGGTATATTTCCATCATATATCCGTCCGTGCCTCCCATAAAACTACCGTTTGTTTCGGGGAAATGACCTGTTGTACAGGTGAAAAAGAGATATGAACCGTCTTGGGTATAGGTGCCTGCCGCATTTTGAAAAAAAGAAGCGGAGGTAATATTAAACGTATGATCTTCATTAATACGTATGACTTGATGGTCTTCCAAAAAAGTATTTATGGCTTGAAAGGCGGTTTCAATAACCTCTTCCAAGTAGGCAAACTCTTGGGGAAGATTCAATCGTTGCTGATAATCAATAAGCCCATTGGCATAAAGATGGTCGTATGTTTCGCTGCTAAAATCAGCCATAGATTTTATGCGATTGCCCTTGATTACGGCGCCAATATTCCAAACTCCAACCACTTCAGGCGGAGTGAATTGCTTATTACAGCTTGTGATGCAAAAGCCCGAAACAAAAAGGGCGGCGCCAAGCCAAAAGGTTACAGTTCGTGTTTTCATATTTTATAAATTTTTAGTTGTTGTGTATTTAGTTCATGTTAGTAGATGCAAAAATGGTCATTTTGTTGCATGGGTAAGAACAATTTTAAACAGTTTTTTACTACCAGAGAAAATTGTTGAATGGATAACGACCTGCGTGAAGTTCGGAGACTATTTTATACAGGTCGTTACGCAACTTGTCAATGTTGCGTTTTTGTGTTGCCGATACAAAAATAGATGGTGTGTGTTTCTTTGCCATCCACGTCTTTTGCAGTTCCTCCAAAGAGCAGTTTTCCATTTTTTTTTCGTCTGACGAATAGGGGGGCTGCTCTGAATATTTGTAGGCATCAACTTTGTTAAAAACCATAAATACAGGCTTTTCTCCAGCTCCAATTTCTCGGATGGTTTGTTGTACCGTTTTTATTTGTTCTGCAAAATTGGGATGGGAAATATCAACTATATGCAGTAGAATATCAGCCTCCCTCACTTCATCCAGTGTACTTTTAAACGACTCCACCAACTGTGTGGGCAATTTTCGAATAAAACCAACGGTATCGCTTAAAAGAAAAGGGACATTTTCGATAATCACCTTACGAACGGTGGTGTCTAACGTTGCAAATAATTTATTTTCAGCAAAAACATCGCTTTTTGCCAATACGTTCATCAAGGTGCTCTTACCCACATTGGTGTAACCGACCAACGAGATGCGCACCATATTTCCCCGACTTCCCCTCTGAGAAGCCATTTGCCTGTCTATCTTTTTCAACTTCTCTTTAAGCGCCGCAATTTTTTTAAGTACAATACGGCGATCTGTCTCAATCTGTGTCTCTCCGGGTCCGCGCATGGTGATTCCTCCTCCGCGTTGTCTTTCCAAGTGGGTCCACATACGTGTCAGTCGAGGCAGGAGGTATTGGTATTGTGCCAACTCAACCTGAGTCTTTGCATACGCTGTTTTTGCCCTTTGGGCAAAAATGTCAAGAATCAGGTTTGTTCTGTCTAAAATCCTACATTCAAGAACTTTAGAAATATTTCTGATTTGAGAAGGAGATAACTCGTCGTCAAAGATGGCTACATGAACCTCCTCTACTTTGATATAGGCGCCCAACTCGTCCAAACGACCGGTACCTATATAACTTTTGGGATTGGAGTGTTCGAGCCTCTGCAAAAATCGCGGCTTTGCTGTAATACCTGCGGTTTCTGCCAAGAATTGCAACTCGTCGAGGTTGTCGTGAATTTCGCTCTCGTTGGTTTGGGGGGGGGACACGGCAACAAGAACCCCTTTTTGGGGTGATGCTTGTGGGGCGAGCATTTCACTTCTATCAATCATATTTTTATTGAGAAACTGTTTCTGAGATAGGCTTTAACCACAAAAAGGCTGTTTCAAACAGCCTTTTTGTGTGGTGTAATTCCGTCAAACGACTTTGCTGTTAGCGAAGTTGGAAAATTACAGGGAACTGGTAACGTACCTTTACAGGCTTATCGCGTTGGCGTCCGGGAGTCCACCTGGGAGATAACCCAACCACACGCATTGCTTCTTTATCGACGGAGGGGTCAACACCGCGAAGTACGGAGATGTCGGTAATTCGACCGTCTGTGTCAACAATAAAGGAGAGCACAACACGCCCCTGTATTCCATTTTCTGTAGCAATGTCGGGATAGATGATGTTACTTGACACCCAAGCGCCAAAGGTGTTCTCATCTCCTCCTTGAAATTTAGGTTTTTCTTCAACTATCAAATAGTTGATTTCTTCCTCAATAATCTCCTCTTCAACGACTGTATTACCTTCAACAAAATCTCTGATTTCGAAGCCAACATTTCTATTGTCCTCTGTGTTGATAACCAATTCGTGTTCGATTTTTATGTCATCGTCAACAATGTCGAGAAAATCTGAAAGAGTGGGTTCTTTGGGCATTTCGGGAGGAGGAGGAGGCGTTTCGCGGGTAACCGGTATCATCTCCTCTTCGAGGATTACTGCTTGTTCCATCTGCATGGCGCTGGCTGCACGCTCGGTAGTTTTATATTCAAATGCAAAGAATACCACAACGAGGGCTATAATCAGTCCTATTTCACGGTAGAGGAACTTTTTGTTCTCAAGGTCTGCTTTGGGTGATTTTTTAATTTCCATATTTTTAACTGTTATTGTTTGTTAACTGTAATTAGAATTTTTGAGTCCGTAAAGTTAAGTAAATATTTGATAAGTGCTACAAAAATATGTGGATAAAATGTTGAATAATGTTTTAGATGTTTGACAAACAGCACTTTTTTTAATTAATCCAAGTGGTCTATATTCCATTACCGCAAATATCGTGCCCTTCTTGTGTGGAGCATGTCGGAGTCGAACCGACGACCTCGTGCATGCCATGCAAGCGCTCTAGCCAGCTGAGCTAATGCCCCAAAGTGCAAAGGTAAAAACAATTTTCGGTTATACCAAATTTAACTCTTTTAGCACATCATTCATATTGCGCACAGCAGCGGCGCTTTTCTCAAATGCTGCTTTTTCTGCGGGGTCTAAATCGAGCGTTACCACCTCTTCTACACCGTTGCGTCCGATAACTGCGGGTACGCCAATGCAAATATCGTGTTGTCCGCAAATTCCGTCTAACGCCACGCAACAGGGGAGTACCTCTTTGGTATCTTTGAGAATTGCGCGTGCCAACACAGCGGCGCCGGCACCGGGGGCATACCAGGCAGAAGTGCCAATGAGTTTGGTTAGCGTTGCGCCGCCTACCATGGTGTCTGCGATAACCTTTTCTGCCTCAGATGGAGTCATCTTTTCGGTAACAGGCACTCCATCCACCGTTGCCAGTCGAATCAATGGGATCATGGTGGTATCGCCGTGCCCGCCTATAACCATTGCTTTAATATGAGCCTGACTCGTTTTTAGTTGTTGTGAAAGATATGATGCAAAACGGCTGCTGTCCAGAATACCTCCCATGCCCATCACACGATTGTTGGGGAGCCCGCTCGCTTTTAGCGCAAGATAGGTCATGGTGTCCATGGGGTTGGAAAGTACAATGATAAATGCGTTGGGTGCAAACTTTAATGAGTTTTCCACAACAGATTTAACAATTCCTGCATTGGTGCCAATAAGCTCTTCGCGTGTCATTCCCGGTTTTCTCGGAATGCCTGATGTTACCACAATGATTTCAGAGTCAGCGACCGCTTCGTAGTGATTTGTAACGCCGGTGATTGTTGTGGAGAAGCCGCAGAGTTTTGCTGTTTGCATCATATCAAGCGCTTTTCCTTCGGCAAGTCCCTCCTTTATATCGAGAAGAACAATTTCTGTGATGAAATTCATTTGCGCCATCACATTTACGCAGGTAGCTCCAACATTTCCGGCTCCGATTACTGTTACTTTAGACATAATTTTTTCTTTAAGAAGTTAAAATAATAAGTGTGTGAATATTTTTTTCGTAATATTGCGCGAATATCGGAAAAAAGATTTACACGGCAATATGATTTCATTTTTTATACATGATATTGTGTTCATTTTTAAGCAAAAAAATCGTTTTAAAAGATGGCTCAATGAATTGGCGTCAATGTATGAGAAACGTTTATGCAGGTTGAATATTATTTTTTGCTCAGATAGTTTTTTGCTCAACCTGAATAGAGAATTTTTAGGGCACAATTATTGCACGGATGTAATCTCCTTTGATCATTCGTTGTTGTATTCCAAAACAAAAATCTCCGGAGATATATATATAAGTGTTGATACGGTTAAGTTGAATGCCGCGTTTTATAAGGTTAGTTTTGAAGATGAACTATTGAGGGTTATGGCTCACGGATTATTGCATCTATTTGGATTTAAAGATATAAATGATAATGACCGTGCTATCATGCTTTGTCAAGAGGAGGCTGCAATTCTCCGTTTTAAGGAGGGAAACCAAGGTACATTGTGTAGCAAACAGACATAGAATAGTTTCGTTAACCATTTTAAACAGTTTCTAAGCATGATATGAATAGTTGTTATGATATTGTTGTAGTAGGCGCAGGACACGCCGGATCCGAAGCCGCAGTTGCGGCAGCTCGTCTGGGATCCAAAGTATTGCTCATCACAATGGATATGGGTAAAATGGCTCAAATGTCTTGTAATCCGGCTATCGGAGGTATTGCCAAAGGACAGATTGTTCGTGAAATAGATGCCCTTGGAGGGTGTACCGGGCTTATCACCGACCGTAGTACACTTCAGTTTAGAATGTTAAATCAATCTAAAGGTCCGGCTATGTGGAGTCCCCGTGCACAGTGTGATAGATTCCTTTTTTCTGCTCAATGGAGAGAGACGATAGAGTTGAGCCATGTGGATATTTGGCAAGATACTGTATCAAAGTTGCTCTTTAATGGTGATGCTGTTTCTGGGGTTGCCACCCAGCTTGGCGCTGTGTTTTATGCGTCAGCCGTTATTTTGACAGCGGGTACTTTTTTAAACGGAGTTATCTTTATTGGCACCCATACTGTGTCCGGCGGACGTGTAGGAGAACCTTCTGTACACGGCGTTACTGAGCAGTTAGCAGATAGGGGATTGATTTTTTCAAGAATGAAAACAGGCACTCCTCCACGTATTGATATTCGCTCTATTGATTTGACAAAGCTTATGGTTCAATCAGGTGATGAGGTGCCTGAAAGATTTTCATTTTTACCCATTCCCTCGTCTGTCCAGACGGGAAAGGTGCAGCGTCCCTGTTTTATGGTACACACATCCCCTGAAGTTCACTTCATCTTGCAAGCGGGTTTTGATGCTTCTCCTCTTTTTTCCGGCAAGATTACCGGCGTTGGACCTCGTTATTGTCCCAGTATTGAAGATAAATTGCGTACTTTTCCGGATAAAGACCAACATCAACTTTTCCTTGAACCGGAGTCTTGGAATGGCTGTGAATACTATCTACAAGGATTTTCTTCCTCGCTACCTTCGGATATTCAAATAAAAGCGCTAAGAGCCATTGCCGGTTTTGAGCATATTCGGATATTCCGACCTGGTTACGCTATAGAGTATGATTATTTTCTTCCAACACAAATAGATCATTCATTAGAGGTGAAATCTATTTCCGGACTTTTTTTTGCCGGACAGGTGAATGGAACAACTGGTTACGAAGAAGCAGCTGCGCAAGGTTTGATGGCGGGAATCAATGCCCATTTGAAAATTAATGGTGAGGGGTCCTTTGTATTAACTCGTGATCAGGCGTATATAGGTGTTTTGATTGATGATTTGGTAACAAAGGGAGTTGATGAGCCTTATCGAATGTTCACATCGCGTGCAGAACACCGTATTTTGCTACGACAAGATAATGCGGATGCTCGCCTCACTCCATTATCATATCAGTTGGGTTTGGTCTCGGAAGATAGAATGAGTGTGTTTAAGCAGAAAAGCGAAGACATTTCAGCATTGTCTCTGTTTTTGCACGCCGAATCCGTTTCACCAGAGTGCATAAATCCCTATCTTGCTGATATTGGCTCGTCTTTGATTGGTCAAAGAAAGAGGCTCAGTGATTTATTGACTCGTCCTGAAGTTACTTTAGGTGCTCTTTTAGAGATAGTTTTACGTGAAACCGAGGATAATAAAAGCGTTATGCCTCT
>Ga0082212_10001361_pt1 | contig 35926 bp, 22 predicted proteins | sample TergutNt197P3_FD_71548 | JGI IMG/M metagenome (GOLD analysis project Ga0082212, IMG submission 71548) | Neocapritermes taracua P3 segment gut microbial communities from Petit-Saut dam, French Guiana - Nt197 P3 | ecosystem: Host-associated > Arthropoda: Insects > Digestive system > Gut ...
CCCCGCATTTCACAGTTGATTAGGGTGTTACTCTTCTTGCCGGCAATTGTAGCCGTGGCGTTGCATGGTCAGGTGGCTCAAGACCCCGTTATGACCGCCTCACAGAAACTTTTGGATGGCTACCTTAATAATGCCAAACTCAGCAACGGTGCTTTCTTTTTTTACGACGTCCTTGACGGCAAGATAGCACCAGCAATGGTCAAAATACGCAACGACAGCCCAGAAGTTTACGACCGCATTCTTTACCTCTATGGCTCTAGGGCTGATTGGGTGGACAGAAGCCACATGCCAGCCTCTGCCAGAAAGAACGGCTGGCAGATAGAACCCAGATGGTGGATCGTAGACAAAGACGGCACAACGATATTTTCCAGCACGGAAGTGCCTACAGAAGAGGAAGTAATTAAGCAGTTAGATAACGCAGAGATTCCATCAATCAGCCAGATATTGAAAGACTACGTTAGGAAAAACCCCGACAGGGACGGTGCCCTAATGAGGCTACTAAACCACCAATACGAAGTCGCATTCAGGAAACTATTGAAATACCATTTGATCGACAATGGTTGGAATCAGGGCTATTTGTTTGGAATCCCTGAACCAGAGCTAAAAAGGCCACTGACCCCCACAGAGGACACGGAGATTTGGGGCGATTTTGCGGCTACCCTAAGATTGGCAACTGATTCGGAAGCATGGACGCAATCAAACAGGAGCTTTCCCCTTATCGCCAATTTACTTGGTGGAATTTGGATGCCCGGAAAATTCATGGTGCTTTCGCCGACAGTGAAAACTCTAGCATCTCAATTGCTACCCCGCGTGACGCAGGTCGTCAAAGAATTGCCCGAAAGCGTGCTTGCCTGGAAGCTGTGGCTGGTTCTGGAAAGGGCATCAGGGAACATGGAGCTGTTCCAGCCTTTGCTCGCCTCTATTGAAGAACGTCCCTTTGCTCCCATCGACTATCCATATTGGCGGGTGTTGGATAGATATAGAGAGTTCCTCCCTCCTATGTATGGTTCCGAGGACCCAGTTCTTGAACAGTACTTATTAAGGCAATTTGAAGCCAGTATAAAAGATCCAATCGATTCGCTTGGCAAACAGATGGAAGCGAGGCGCAAATCTCAGGCATGGCGACCAGCCTTAGATCTGATTAATATCTATACAGTAAGAAAACAGGATATAAACGCTGAACAAATACTATTGAAATTCATTGAGTGGACTGCCGGGAATTGCAAGGCTGAAAGAGACTACGCCGTTGAAATGTCTTTGTGGAAGGTCGAACGTGGTGTTGTAGGTAGTGAAAACTTGGCAAACGTGGCAAAGCGTTGGAGCGAGATCGACCTTGAGAGCTATAAAAACCTGGCCAAAGACAAGCCTGACACTTCAAGCATTACCTGGCTAGTGCTTGACAACGACACTTCCGACATTTCTGCGGCATTCAGTGAACTGATAAATTCATACTCACTGGATTCCCTCCCCGCACCAGTAAAGATCGAAAAGCTAAAAAATGCCCCACAATTTGCCTACCTCAATCTCAAACCCGGATGGGGGCTGTACGATGGCAAAAATCACGTATTTGCCTATTCTGACGAACTGCCAACCCACGATTTGATCCTGCACATGGCGAGGCAGAACAGGGTTCTTTCCAAGATTCGAGAGTACGAATCATTCAAAAGGGGCAACAGCAGGAATGCCCATCTCGAAATTGACCTGCTGACCGAATATCTGAAACTGGCTGATAAGCGGATGGAGAGGCTCAACAAAGCTCAGCCAGACAAACAGAGCCTGACCGAGGAAGAGGACAATATCATCTGGAGGCCCATTGCCACGATATTGAGCGAGCTATTGAGCAATGGTCGGTACAAACTGGAGAACTTTAGGATTCAAATCCCCGAATCAGTAGTCCAGTCGCCAATAATGAAAACCCTGGCAACTAGACTGATAAATCCCCTTGGAGAACTTATTAAGAGCGACCCCTATTGCTCTGTAAACTATTCGCTTTGGTTCAGCCTGAATGAGTTATTAGAAAATAGACATTCCCTGATCGGCATATTGTCTAGCCTTACTCCCATACCTGGAGATGGCTCAATCTTTGATCGTTCAACTGACTTGTCAATCGTCAAGGCCATAGGTAGCGAAGCTGTGGAACGCAGGGAGTGGGATTTCATTACCAAGAACTTTAACCCTATTTGGAATTATTGGCTGAACCAGTGGAGAGAGGGGCAGACAAAGCCAAATGATGGTCTGATATTGGGATTATTGGCTCCGCTGATTGAAGCATCCCTGGCATCAAATGACGTTGTCCAGGCAGATAAAGTTTTCTCTGAGTTTATGGATTCAACAATTTTTTCCCGTGAGCTACAGGCAGAAATTGTCGAGTTGGCCACGAAAAGGAACAAGCCCGAAGTCGCAAAAAAATGGGAGGCCATGCGGCCAAGTAGGTAAGTTTCTTGTGATACCCTGTTGCGATCAATAGTAGGTTGTGCAATATATTTGAAACTTTTTTCTGAAGTTGTCCCTATTCTTTGTTCCAGTGCATTTTTTGTCGAAGAACGGTAAAAAACGGTATTTTTGGGTCCTGTAGCAGTGTTACGCATCTTCCTATATCAGTCATTTGAATGGTATCCCCTGGTTTTATTGGACATCCCACTTGACCATCAAGGGTAAGGTGGGCTTCTTCTGCGTCACCAAGTGTAACGGTTATATCCATGCCTGATGGAATCACACAGGGACGCATGTTGAGGGAGTGGGGGCAAATAGGGGCAAGTATCCATGCGCTTAGAGTTGGATGCAGAATTGGTCCACCAGCAGATAGGGCATAAGCTGTCGAACCTGTTGGCGTCGCAACAATCAAACCATCAGCCCTAAGATTGGCCGCACTATTGCCATCAATCTCTATTTCGAGGTTAAGAATCCTAGAGAGGGCGCCTTTAGTGATTACTGCATCATTCAGAGCGTCAAAGGACTTTAGTTCCATACCTTCTCGGTGCAGACTGACATGGATAGTGCTTCGTTTGTCTGAAATTAATTTTCCTTCAAAGTATTTTTGGATGGAGTATAGACAATGGTCGGCAGGATGGGTTAGGAAGCCCAAAAAACCAAGATTAATTCCTAGTAGTGGAATACCTAAATGGCCGATTTGCCTTGCGGCCCGTAACATAGTACCGTCGCCCCCCAAAACTAAAGCCAAAGAAGCTGTTTTTGGAGGTTTTATAGTCAATTTTTCAATAGGTAGGCCTACGGCTCTCCAAGCGTCAACCAATGAATTATCCCCATAAATCGCCCAGCCCTTATTAACAAACTCCATGGCAACCTTAGCCAATATTTGCGGCAGAAAGTCACTGCTTGGCTTGGCAACCAAAAATAATGTTGGGGGATTTTCGGCAAATTTGGTCATAATCATTATTCAAGCCCTAACTCTACATGTGAAAAGTGAGAGTAGGGTATTCTAAGATTATATGGTCAAACAAACTTCCGGCAAAACAACCAAAAACATCAAAACAGGAACCAAGCCCGAAAGCCAGTCTGCTTCATCGAGTGGTACAAAGCGCAGTCCAGGCCGAACTCCCAATAGGGTTGATGTAGCTGAAAAGAAACCTACCCGCGCCCCCATTAGGCCATCCGCAAAGCCGAGTAGGACGGGACAAACTCCAAGTAAACCACCAAAATCAGGCCCCCCAAAAAAGAATGAAAATATACAGCCTGTCATCCAAAAAACAACCAAAAAAAGTCAAGCTAAAAAAGGAAAAAAGGGCGGATTGTTGCGGGGTATTTTGTGGAGCATCGTGGCCTGCGCCTTGATTGGGGGAATTACAGTCGCTTGGATAAGTTGGTCACGTCTAAACAGCGAAGCTGAACCTTTTTTGTTGCTGTTTCAAAACCGCGTTCCACCAACTTCAACAAAGGTACTTGACAAAGATGGGGGTATCTTGGGTATTTTTGCCACTCAAAAGCGCACCATGGTTCCATATGATGACATCCCGCTGGGTTTTCTAGGTGCAATTGTTGCGGCGGAGGATGCTGATTTTTGGAACCACAGAGGAGTTAGCGCAAGAGGTTTTTGGGGGGCGTTATATCGTGGCATTAAGTCGATGGGCAGAGACCGCTCTGGTTTTTCAACATTAACAATGCAACTTGTGCGAACCGTGACAGAAAGGCGAGAGAGAGACCTCCTAAAGGGCGGTATAAAACGTAAGCTGTTGGAAATAGCAATTGCATGGCAATTGGAAAAATCATTCAGCAAACAAAAGATAATGGAGATGTATGCTAATGAGGTTAATTTTGGAGCCAGACACTACGGAATTGAAGCGGCTTCCGATTATTACTTCAATAAAACCGCCATGAAGCTATCCATAGATGAATGTGCTCTGCTGGCCGCGATGGTTCAGAGACCTTCTAGATCGCACGATCGGCTATTCAGTACTGATTCCAATGAAAGAGAGATTGTCCGTAATCGCAGGAATTATGTTCTTTCACGCATGGCGGCTGAAGGCTATTTGAGAGAGGGAGATGCCGAGTTACTAAAGGAACGTCCGATAGGTCTTAGTCGCGAAAACGCAGGAGATGTAGAGATTGCCGCTTATGCCGTTGAGGAGGTTCGCAAACAATTGGTTGCAAATGAAGACCTCCGAGCCAAGCTAGAGCCCAAATATGGTAAAGATTGGTTGCTGGAAGCCGGGCTAAAGATTCATACTACTATTGACGCTGGATGGCAACTAGCGGCCACCGACACAATGCGTAAAGGCCTCCGGGAAGTAGAAAAGCGCAGAGGGTTTCGCAAGGAAGCGGTGCGATTTTATTCAAACCCAGATACCGATAAGGATTCCTCATGGCAAAGATTCTATGAGGATGGAGATACTGCTAGGGGAATCATACTGGGATGGGAAAACAACGTGGCAACGGTAAGGATGGATAAAACAATACTTCAAGTTCCTTCTAGTGCCTTTGAATGGGCTGGTCAGTCAGCAAGAGAAGTGCTTGTTAGAGGTGCCGCACCACTGTTTGAGATCACTGAAACAAATACTGATGGAACTCCAAAGAAAATAGAACTTGACCAGTCGCCCGAAGTAGAAGGGGCACTGCTGGCAGTAGAGTCAGATACAGGTGAAATACGAGCGATGGTTGGAGGCTATGATTTCAGGCGAAGCCAATTCAACAGGTCGACTCAGGCACTTCGCCAAGTAGGCTCAACCATGAAGGCGTTTGTATATGGAGCCGCACTATCCGAAGGCTTTACTCCAGCTTCGATTGTGGAAGATACTCCTATCTTATACCAACTAGGTATCCCAGGTGCCCGGCCTAACATTGATAGAAAAACTGGAAAAAATAACGATGAATACCAGCCCAGAAACTACGAGCGAGATTTTTGGGGGCCACTGACTTTTTGGGAGTCCATCGCTCATTCAAGAAATATCTCTGCCGTCAAAACATTGGAAATGACCGGAATCAGCAACACGCTGGATTTTATAGACAAGTGTGGCATAGATAGGGACAAAATTCCCCCATACCCCAGCTTGGCCCTTGGTGCCGCTGACTTAACCCTAAAAGATATGGTCAGGGGCTACTCGACAATTGCCTCTGGTGGCTATCAAAGCCCGGAACCATTTTTGATACTGAAGATTGTAGACAGAGATAATGAGGTATTATTCGAAAAGCGTCGCCACATAAAGGCTGACGAGCCTGACATCGACCCTGTCGTAAATTTCCAATTGATACAACTCCTGCAAGGCGTGACTTCATCCGGATCAGCTGGTGGCACATCCACTACACTTGGGCGACCCATTGCAGGGAAAACCGGCACTACAGACGAATATACTGATGCATGGTTCGTGGGTTTTTCCTCTAGAGTTACATGTGGAGTTTGGGTTGGGCTTGATGCTAAAAAAACAATTCACAAGGGTGCTAACGGTGCAAAAACAGCATTACCAATCTGGACTAGTTTTATGAAATTTGCCCTTTCGGCCAAAACAACCCCCCTAGAAGATTTTGTGCCCCCTCGTGGACTGGAGTGGATTGACATTGACGTAGATACTGGTTTGAGAGCTGGACCTGGCTCTGCCCGCAACCGCATACGTTCTCTGGCATTTAGACCTGGCACAGGCCCACAGGGAGAAACTGATATTGAAATGGCGGCTCATGCAAGGGATGTCAGAAACAAGGCTAAGTTCTTTGAACTAGAAGAACGCCCTTGGGGAATGCCCAAGTCAAAAACCGATAATCCTCCAGTTATAGATCCTAATGATTATTAGATATAATTATTGAAGTCATGTTATAATCTAGGTATCCGTCCTAGAAACCTAAATTTTCATTGGTGTTTCATGTCGTCAGAGCACACATCGCTAAATTTACTAGAACTTAAAGAATTGTCGATTGGTCGCTTGGCAGAAATGGCCACGCAGTTTGACATTGAAAATCCACTGTCGATGCGTAAGCAAGAGTTGATATTTCGATTACTCGAAGCTAAGGCCGCCAATGATGGATTTTTCTTTGCTGAAGGTTTATTGGAGGTATTACCAGAAGGCTTTGGTTTTTTGCGCTCTCCTGATCAAAATTATCTTGCCAGTTCAGATGATATTTATATCTCTCCAAGCCAAATAAAAAAATTCGGACTCCACACAGGCGACATCATTTCAGGAATGATTCGGGCACCCAAAGAAGAAGAAAAATTCTTTGCCATGTTACGGATTGATGCCGTAAATTTTGACCCGCCACTCACTGCAAAAGAGCGTACTCATTTTGATGACCTTGTCCCTCTCTATCCAACTCAACACTTAAAAATGGAAAGAGACCCACATGAATTGAGTACGCGAATAATGGATTTAATGACACCGCTGGGCAAAGGTCAACGAGCATTAATCGTTGCTCCTCCAAGAACAGGTAAGACAGTCCTACTACAAAATATTGCTAACTCAATTACAGCAAACCACCCCGAAGTATTTTTGATCGTCTTACTCATTGATGAACGACCAGAAGAAGTCACTGACATGGAAAGAAATGTCAAGGGCGAGGTTGTCGCCAGCACCTTCGACGAGCCAGCAACAAGGCATGTCCAAGTGGCAGAAATGGTGATAGAAAAAGCAAAGCGACTTGTAGAACACAGAAAAGATGTGGTGATATTGCTAGACTCAATAACTAGGCTTGGTCGGGCATATAACACAGTTGTACCACCAAGTGGCAAGGTGCTATCAGGAGGCGTTGATAGCAACGCCCTTCAGAGGCCAAAAAGATTTTTTGGGGCCGCCCGTAGCATTGAAGGTGGAGGTAGCCTAACAATTATCGCAACTGCACTGATTGAAACCGGAAGTAGGATGGACGATGTTATATTTGAAGAATTCAAAGGCACCGGTAATAGTGAGATCATCCTCGACCGCAAACTGAGCGACCACAGAATTTTCCCAGCAATGGACATCCAGCGATCTGGCACTCGAAAAGAAGACTTGTTGATTGACGCACAAAAATTGGCAATGATTTGGGTGTTGAGAAAAATCCTATCCACCAGTGGCCCCGCCGAATCAATGGAGCTACTTCTCGACCGTCTAGGAAAGACAAAAACTAATGACGAATTTTTGGCCAGCCTACAGGATTCCTCGTCAAATGGTAGGCGATAGTAGCTAGAATAAGATAACAATCGAATCAGCAAGGTATGACTCAAGGAGGAATAAATGAAAATAACATGGATGCTGTTATCTTTTATCACTTCTGTTTTGCTTGCCATGCCTATGCTGGCACAAACCGATATGGAGCACAGCCTGACGAGACACAAAGGCAACAAAATTGTTCTTCTTGGCGATTGGAAGTCTGATGATGTTGCCAGATGGAGGAAATTAATCGATTCTGATGGTATTTATGAGCACGGCTTCACCTTATTGGATCACGCAACCCTCACAAATGCTACTGGATTTTATAACTCACTAAATCGGGTGACAAACATAGAAGCCTTCGAGCAATGGTTTAAGCAACAATACAGCCTTTCTAGCACTGATAAGTGGGTAGCTCTGAATCTTGAGCACAATTTGATTGTGGCTGGTACTAAAGTGCCCGATGCCAAGGAACTTGACCAAATGCTGGATCAGAGAGGTATTAAAAGCCCTTTGAGGCAGTTGAGAGATTTTTTGCTGGAAAATCCAGACCATCAGGACGCAAAAACTGATTTGTTGAGAGAGGTCCGCCGTCGTGCCATCCATGTAATGCCTGTAGATATTTCAGAAGACCTTGACGATGAAACCGACTTGCGTACTTGGGCTATTCTGGCGGCAGAAACAGATAAGATATTCAGAGGCTCTTGGCTGGGCATAGACCCTGTGTTCTTTCTGCCCCAAAAAGATCAGCCGGAGCAGTATAGCAAATTGATGAAAGCAGTTTTCCAAAGGCATATTGTCCAGATTGAATCGGCTATCAGACGCGACCCTTTGGACAATGCTACATGGGATCTTTGGGCATGGATGGCCAGGAGCCTACCGGACTATAACGGGCACGCTTTTATTGATTCCATAGAGTGCTTTGATTTCGTAGCCAGAAACCTATATCCGGCTCCAGTAAATGTAAGCGCATGGATTCTCGCCGATGCAGTAGCCAAAAAAAACTGGGACACGGCCATTAGATACGGAAAGTCAGCCACACGGTTTTCTATTGACAGATCTGCCACAGAAATTCAGTATAGCTGGGCACCTCCTGGGGTTGCCAGAATGATTGCTGTTAATAGTGGCACAAACATCGAAGGCTATCCGCTTAAGTCTAACCTGTTGTATGTTGAAGCATTATTGAGGACAAGTAATATTGAAGTTGCGAATCGCTTCTTTGATGAAAAGGTAGCTCATGTTCGCAATAGCAGAGAAGGGAGTCCATCTGCATTCGCCGAAGTGGCTAGGATGGCCGGAATGGAGGAGTTGGCTAAACAGTGGGAACAGGGGCAGAGGATGGGCAAAGAGCCTTTTGTAATCCCAGAAATGGGCCTTGGTAAGCATTTTTTATATTTGCATGTTGATAAAAACAGCGATTTTAGACAAAAATTCAATGTAATCACGAATCGATTATGGCCATTGCTGTTCCCTACGGGTACAGCGGGGCGCAAAGATATAAATACATTGGGGTGGAAAGCAGAAGACCCTGAGAAATGGGGCATTTTTAGTCCAGATGGACGATTGTTAGAGGAAGGCACTGTGGTGCCAGACAAAGAAACTCTCGAAACTATTTACAAGCGTAACGGCATTGAAAACCCCATCGAGTATTTCAGAGCATACCTAGCCGAACACGGCAATGTGCCAGGAATTGAGTTGTGGACGGCGTTTAACCTTATTAATCACAATGTCAGAGCGTCAAATTTCGATGAAAACCCAGAGCCATCCTTAGAGGATGCTACTTGGGGCGAAACTGCAAAATATTTACGCAATGCCCTCAACAGTCCTGAAGTGCTATTTAACTTGCCAAGTGTTGGGACGGTATCAGAAGGTGCAAAAAGCGAGTTGTTGAAGTCTTTGTCTAAGCAATATCTAACAGCCATAGAATCATTGCTGGAAAAAAGGCCAACTTTAGAAAGATTGTGGATGCACTGGCTATTCTGGAGGAAACTCGAAGGCGAAGAACGATCTGTTTTGACATTGTTGGAGCGCATCAAATGTAGTCCTCTATATAAAAAATTTTCAGTAATTCCTAGTAGAGTAATGGATACATACTATGCAGAATGCAGAAAAAATGAGGACTGGACGAAATTGATAGAATTGTTAAAGAATTCCTGGGATAGAGAATTGGTTATGAAAAATGTTCCAGAAAGCAACGACAACAAACAAGAGCTTCCAGAATTTATGAAAAAGTTCAATGAGACCAGGAGTGCTGGTTTTGGCAATGGCGTTGGCATCCCCCTGATAGAAGCCTATTTGCATGCCAACAGGGCAAATGAGGCAGATAATATTTTCAACGAATGGCTAAAACACGGCAAGTTCGCTAACATATCGACTATTGTAGAACTTGCAAAGTCCCTCGGCTATGAAAGACTGGCAAAGGATTGGGAGACAAAAGCAAGAGACGAAAAATAGAAAGCTGAAATAACAAGGCTTAAACTATGGCTAGTGGCACTATTTTTAATATCCAGCGGTACTCTACCCATGATGGGCCAGGCATTAGAACCACTGTTTTTTTTAAGGGTTGCCCACTAAATTGTCTGTGGTGTCATAACCCAGAGGGTATCTCACCCAGACCAGAACTGAACATTATTCTGGATCGATGTATAGGATGTAGCGTTTGCAAATCTACTTGCCCCAACGGTGGGCCATATATGCCGAGTAACACCAAATGCCACTCCTGTGGCAACTGTACTAAAAATTGCCCTGCAGGGGCAAGGACAATATCAGGCCAAACAATGACTGCAAGAGAAGTAATGGCCAACCTAGTGCGCGACCGGATTTTCTTTGAACAATCAGGCGGCGGTGTTTCCTTCTCAGGTGGCGAACCAACTGCCCAGTCTGAATTTTTGGATGAGTTGCTAACAGAATGTCGCAAAGAAGAAATAAATACTGCTATAGATACTTGTGGAAGCGTCGAAACAAAAACATTAATCGAATTAGCAAAAAAAGCTGACCTAGTACTGTACGACCTAAAGGGATATGATGATGAACGCCACAAGTTTAATACCGGAGTTGCCGCCACTCCAATTTTGGAGAACCTTGATACATTGGCAAGAATGCACAAATGTATATGGATAAGACTTCCAGTTGTTCAGGGGTATACAGACGACCCAAACGAAATGGAACTATTGGCAAAAAGATATTGTTCACACAATTCTATGAGGCGTGTAGAAATTTTGCCTTACCATGCCCTTGGTGACAGTAAACTAAAGAGAATGGGGAAATGTGATGTTCAATCAAATCTAAATGCCCCAAGTTCCACAATATTAGATATGCTTTCAGAAATATGGAAACGTAATGGGTTTGATACCCACATCGGAGCAAAGAGATGAATGACAGAGTTTCAGCTTTAAGAAATGAAAGCCTCAAGGCAGAGCCATCTATTTCTGCCGAGCGCGCTAATTTGATTACAGACTTCTATCGCGCTGAAGAGGGCAAGCACAGCATTCCAGTCCTCCGTGGTATGGCCTTTCGTCACCTCTGCGAAAACAAGGCAATATACATTGGACACAACGAACTAATTGTAGGTGAGCGATGCCCTGTCCCCAAGGCAGTCCCAACATATCCAGAAATCACATGCCATAGCGTAGAAGACCTAGAAATACTTAATTCCAGACCATTGACATGGTACCGTGTAGATAAGGCAACAATAGACCTCTACAGAGAAAAAATAATCCCCTTCTGGCGTGGGCGCACAATGCGAGATCGTATGTTTGCTCTGTTGTCAGAAGAATGGAAGCTTGCTTATACTGCGGGAGTTTATACAGAATTTATGGAACAGCGCGCACCCGGCCACACCGTGCTAGACGACAAGATTTATCGCAAGGGAATGATTGATTTCAAAAGGGATATTGCCACTGCGATGTCAAAATTAGATTTCGTAAACGACCTCCAAGCATCATACAAGAGAGAAAACCTGCGTAGCTTCGATATTGCTTGTGATGCGGCAATTCATTTTGCAGAACGCCACGCTGAACTTGCTGAATCAATGGCTGTCGATGAAAAAGACCCCAAGAGGCGTTCAGAGCTTGAGCGTATAGCAATGGTTTGTCGCCGAGTTCCAGCACATGCTCCAAGGGATTTTTATGAAGCATTGCAATCATATTGGTTCTGCCATTTAGGTGTGATAACAGAATTAAATGGATGGGATGCCTATTGTCCAGGTCATCTAGATCAACACCTGTGGCCATTTTATAAGCAAGGCATTGAGGAAGGGATACTGACAAGGGAATCGGCAAAAGAGCTATTGGAGTGTTTCTTTGTCAAGTTTAACAACCACCCTGCCCCACCCAAAGTTGGAGTCACAGCCGCTGAATCTGGCACGTACACAGACTTTGCAAATATCAACCTCGCAGGACTACTTTCTGATGGGAGCGATGGGAGTAATGAAGTAACTTTGTTACTACTGGAAGTAATAGACGAATTACACCTTCTTCAGCCCAGCAATAACATACAAGTCAGCAGAAAAACACCTGACAAAGTATTAAAGGCCGCCCTAAGAGTTATACGTAAGGGCTATGGCTTCCCCTCCGTTTTCAATGCCGATAGCGTAGTAGAAGAGCAGTTACGCCAGGGCAAAACAATCGAAGATGCCCGTGCCGGAGGCTGTTCTGGCTGTGTTGAAGTGGGTGCCTTTGGTAAAGAGGCATACATCCTCACAGGCTACTTCAATCTTCCAAAGGTCCTGGAGCTTGCACTGCACAATGGATTCGACATCCGTACCAATAGACAACTGGGGCCAAAAACTGGTGATGTAAGTGTTTTCAAATCTATAGAGGATGTGCTGGTGGCATTTCAACAACAGCTCCACTACTTAATAGATATAAAAATTCAGGGAAACCAAATTATCGAACGCCTCTTTGCAGAATCAATGCCTGCTTCTTTCCTATCTGTCCTAACCGACGATTGTATAAAGAAAGGCATGGACTACAATGCAGGCGGAGCGCGCTACAACAACAGCTTTATACAGGCAGTGGGCATTGGTTCAATCACTGATGCGCTTTCAGGGCTAGAACAAATTTCATTTCAGGAAAAATCAATTTCAATAGCCAACTTTGTAGCCATCTTGGATCAAAATTTTGAAGGTAACGAAGCCCTCCGCCAAAAATTGATCAACCGTATACCCAAGTACGGCAATGACGATGACAGAGCAGATAGCCTCATGGTGCGCGTTTTCGACATGGCATTCAATTATATTGATGGCCGACCCAATACTAAGGGGGGGCAGTATAGATTGGAAATGTTACCTACTACATGCCATGTATATTTTGGTAGCGTTTGTGGTGCATCGTCTGATGGAAGGCTTGCCGGCCATCCACTTTCAGAGGGTATAAGCCCTGTACAAGGGGCGGATAGGAATGGACCAACGGCAGTCATTAAATCTGCGGGGAAAATGGATCACGTTAAAACAGGTGGAACCCTGCTAAACATGAAGTTTACTCCTGCACTCCTAGAAGGCGAAGAAGGGATCGAACATCTGGCAAACTTGGTGCGCTCGTATTTCAAAATGGACGGCCATCATGTCCAATTTAATGTAGTAAATGCAGAAACATTGCGAAAGGCGCAACAAAACCCAGAAGCTTACCGCGACCTTATAGTTAGGGTGGCTGGCTATAGCGACTATTTTTGCGACCTAAGCATCGCCTTGCAGGAAGAAATCATCGAGCGCACAGAACATGCAGGATTTTAATGCAAATATGTATTTTGGGAGTTGATATGAATTTACGGTCTTCAATATCACTTGCAATTTTGATGTTTTCTGCCATTACAACAGCTACTTTGCCCCTCTTCCCTCAAGGTCAAGAACGACAAGAGCAAGAACTAATTGTCTCGCAAAAACTGTTGGATGGGCATATTGAGCTCGCAAAATTTAATGGCGCATTGTTTTTCTACGATGAAGAGGATGGCAGAATCGCAAAAGCAATCGAGTCAGCCGCAAGTCAAAACCCCCAAATATACGACCGCCTCCACTATCCAGTCGGTCCCAGTGGGACTCCCAAACACATTTTTGGTTCATCGCCGACAAACCCTGGTCATATGCCAGCTTCTGCCATAAAACATGGTTGGGAGTTTGAACCCCGGTGGTGGGTGGTAAATAAGAATGGTCATACAGCATCTTCAAGTACAACGACCCCAACTGAAGCTGAAATACTGAGGCAGTTGGATGACGCTGGCGTACAAGAATTCAGCCAAATACTAAAAAATTACATAACGAAAAATCCTTTTCGGATAGACGTTCCTCGGTATTTAATGTGGCACCAATATAATATTGCCAGGATAAGGTTGAAAAAACACCTGATTGACAATGGTTGGGACAAGGTACCGTACCCCCCACCTGAATTGCAAAAACCACTTACAGATAGCGAAGACGATGAAGTATGGGGCGATTTTGCGGAAGCCTTTAGGCAGGTAATAAAATCGGGAACCTTGACAACTCTGTATTTGAGCAGTTATGATTCACTCAGACAAACTCCAAGTTATTTAACTGCGGGAACTTTAATGGCGTTTTCGCCTAGAGTGAAGGCTTTGGCAACTCAAATACTTCCCAGGATGACGGAGCTTGTCAGAGAATTACCCCAAAGCCAATCTGTATGGTCTGACTGGTTAATATTGGAGAGAGCTTCGGGCGGTTCTGGTTCAGCGTTGGCACCCCTCGTTGCTTCAATCCAATACCCACCTTGGGTTAATACTGACAATCCCCCCGAAAGGGTGATGCAGAGATTGTTGGAAGACGGTGACAATATTTTTATTGCTGAGCAATATTTCAAAAAAATGTTCGAATCTGAGATAAGTAGCCCCATTTATTCACACGGCGCAGGATATGGGGAATGGGCGCGAAAAGCCAACACATGGAGGCAGGCCAACACTCTGCTCGATGTGTATTTAAGGCAAAATATTGATAGCGAAGCAGACAGTGCACTCATAACATTTATCAACTGGGCAGAGGGGAATTGTAAAGAAGAACTTGAGAAAGCCATTCAGTTAGCAAAAAACAACAATAGACAAAGATTAGCTGAACAATGGAGCCGCATTGACCTTGAAGAAGTTAAAAGAAACACTGTCCGAGACGCAGAACCCAAATCTAACACAAATAACATTTCCTGGATTGTTATTAATAGCGATGATGGTAACGATATTTCTGATGCTTTCAACAGGGAAATCAACTCATACCGTTTGGATTCACTGTTAATCCCTGTAAAAGTTGAAAAACCAGAAAACGCCCCACACTTTACCAATCTTAAGCCGGGATGGGGCTTGTATGACGGCAACAGGATATTGAATTACACCGTAGAACAACCCTCTTATGACTTAATTTCGGCTATGGCAAAGCGTATCGGCATTGTGTCCAAAATTGAAGAAATGGAAAACTTTAGGAAAGTAAACGACAGGAGTGCCAATCTTGAGATGGAGCTACTTATTGAATACCTGCGACTCGCCAATAGGAGAATGAACAGATTCAACCAAGCCCACACAGATACTGATACAGACAAACCAATGTTATCAGAAGAAGACGATAAGATTATCTGGAAGCCTATTGCAGAAATAATTGAAAGTTTGTTTAGCAATAACAGATATAAGCCACTTCGGACCCAACATGATCGTTTCCCCTCTATCCCCGATTCTGCAATTCAGTCGCCGCTTATGAGAAATATGGCTGACAGGATGATACACCCACTTCGAGAATGGATTAGGCAGGAACCTTCCTATGACCATCATTTTCATTTTTTCCATAGCCTAAATAAACTTGCAAAAAACAAGTATCGGATGCTGGATATTTTTTCTGATTTAACCCCTACTCCCAGGTCAAAACTGATCTTATATCATTCAGTAACCATAGGGATTCTTAACAGGGATGCACAAGAACTTGGGGAATGGGATATTATTATAGATCTTGGGATCCCGCATTGGGAATATTGGTTATCTAGGTGGCCTCCGACTCCTAGCGGCGAAGTGCGAAGACCTCAGGGTGCTACCATTCAAATATTAAAAGATTTATTGGGTCCTTTGATTGACGCACTCTTAGCAAGAAATGAAATAGGTGAGGCAGACAGGATATTCACAGAATTTATGGAAAAAGCACCATCTGCCGACATACAGAAAGAACTTGTGGAAATAGCCATAAAGAGGAATAAGCCTGAACTTGCCAGAAGATGGGGGGCCATTTGATCTACCAAAACGACCATGTCAACGCACAGAACATGCAGGATTTAAATGCAAACCTGTATAGCCGCCATATTTGCATGTGCATCGATCGAATGCAACTCAGTGAGACGAAAATTTCTGAATTGCCAATTCGGCCGCTCGCTTAAAACTAAAAGGGGCGTGTATTTGTGCAAAGTTTTGGTGGGTGGATATTCCATGTATTGCAATCGTACCATAGTTAAATAATTGCCCAAAAATCCCTTGATTGACTGATATTGCTACTTGGCTCCTATGGAAAACCTCCAAGGATTTCAATCGAATAATGCCTGTTTTCATAATTATCCGCTTGTTGGTGACTGCATATTCGCTGTTGATTCTTGTTAGATGACATGGCCCCCAGAAAAATATCATCAATAGTAGTAATTCAGTTATACCAACATCACCGACATTCGGTCCCTGCATTCCAAATTTGTGCGCCAGCATGACAGGCATGAATAGGGCAATAATAACAAGCATTGTGATAGGCACAAAAATTATCCAGTGTCGCTTCGTCTGGTGCAGGAGGACTTCGTCTTCCCACAACACTTTTTGGATATATCTGCTTGGCTTTACAAGGTGTCCCGACATTTTACCTCCAATGACATTAGCCTGTCTTTGACGATTCGCATTCAAATCCGTGAATTTTGAGGCACTTGAAATTGGTCAGCCTCATACCAAGTCATTCAACAGGCTGAACCCAAAAAACGCCAAGGTTTTTAAAGCACGAGTAAAGCCCGCAATCTCTCGGAATCCTTCGGATACGCGAGATCAATTATCATTCTATCATGTTTTTCATCTGGGAGCTTCAATAAGAGCGGTGCACTTTGATTCCGATGGCCAAATAATCACACTCCAATTGAAAATCTTGGTAGCCGCTTTGGCATTGTTTAGAAAACGAATTGCTACAGCCCGCCTCTGAGATTTGCAACAGTCCACAATCTGCCCTCGCGCTCTCTTAGCAAGGCCACTAACTTAGATTCAAAGATTGCGGCAAGTGGTGCAGATGTGTCTGGAAATCCATTTGGCACTGAATAACTACTTGGAATGATTTCTCCAATTTCTATTGGCCTTCCATGAGCAAGATGGTCAGCCTCAAATTCATTCAGAATTCTACTATTACACCAAGGAAGCAAATCTGAGCCAGTGATATGTATTTGGTATGCTTCGCCTGGATCGAACCATGGGCCTATAGCCGTCCGATGTAGCCCTGATAGGTGCGCCCCACAGCTGAGGTGATGTCCCATATCCCTAGCCAAACTGCGGACATAAAACCCGCCCCTGCAAATAATTTTTATCCTGCTCCGTTTCGGCAGGTCATGCCCTATCCAACTTGCCTCATGCAAATATACCTGGGATGGAGGCAATACGACACTTTCACCTCGGTGAGCCTTTTTATATGCCGCCTCCCCACCAATTTTTTTGGCACTAGTTGCAGGAGGCACCTGCGCTGAGCACCCTATAAAATTTCTCAATGTCCTATCCAATAATTCCTCATCGAAATTCTCTGTGTTGCCCCGAAAAATTACCTGACCTAGGTGGTCGCAGGTATCGGTTTCGCTCCCCCAGTCAATATCTGCCTCATAGACTTTCGGCAATGAATGTAATAGCTCCATCAGCCTAGTAGCTTGGCCAGAAAGTATTAACAGCAAACCCTTTGCAAACGGGTCAAGAGTGCCACCATGTCCTAGTGGCCACTTTTTTTTGCCGGACTCCATTGCAACCTTCTTAAAGGTTTTTACAATGTCAAAGCTACTCAGACCAATAGGCTTGTGAGCCAAATATATACCTGATAACACACTCGGACTTGACATAGACCTCAAATGTCCTATTTATGCTTTGGCGAATAAATAAATTTGTTGCAAGCTCTCACTTTCGGTTCTCTTCAGTTTCTACATCTATTGGGATTGCATAAAACGAGCCGGGTGTTCTTGCAACTGGAGGCGGAAGTGGGTTTTTATTGCGGTCAAAAAACCAGTACTTGCACAATTTTTGTGCTATCGGAGCCGCCGCAGAGGCTCCAAAACCAGCATGTTCGACCATCACAGCCCATGCTATCTGTGGATTTTCCCTTGGGGCGTAGCCTGCAAACCAAGCATGATCACGGAATTGTTTTGCTGACGAGAGATAGGCATCACGCGTAGTGTACCTAGATACCTGGGCTGTCCCTGTTTTCCCGCATATCTCTAAATCTGGCAGTGCTATGCCTCTGGCTGTACCCTGTCTGACCACCTGTGACATCGCTTGGTCAAGTATTTCCCATGTCTTTATATCTAGGTCTGCCTGTCTGACATTCGGAGGCGGGTATTCATTCATTTTCTGTGTTTGTTCATCTCTGTAGCCCAGTAGTAAATGAGGGGTTAAGATTTTTCCTTTTAGGGCCAGTGTAGAGAAAAACCGAGCCATGCCAAGGGGAGTAACACCAACCGCCCCTTGCCCTACTGCTACGTTGATAGTATCCCCTTGGTACCACTCTTTTTGGGATGTCTTGTTGGGTATTCGGCTCGCCAATTCGCCTGGCAAGTCTATGCCTGTTTTTTCTGCAAGGCCATATTTTTTGGCTGTTTCATATATTTGGTCGATGTCTAACCTTGTGCCTAATTCATAGAAAAAAATATTACAACTTACTGTAATTGCAGTGAGAACATCTATGCTCCCATGAACGCCCTCGCATCGGCGGGGATAGCCATAAAATGATTTAGTGCCTGTGCAAGTAAAGAGCGTTTGAGGAGTGATTACATTGTGTTCTAGAGCCGCGAGTGCCATAAGGAGCTTGAAGGTTGAACCAGGCGAATGACGGCTTTTGATAGTGCGATGATATAGGCGATTGCGTCCATCGCTATTAAGAAGGTAATCCACTTTTTGAGGATTTCGTCTATCCATGAATGCATTTGGATCAAACGATCCAGAGGAATACATCGCTAATACGCCACCATCCCTAAGATCCAGCACAACGGCGGCACCATTTTCTTCACCATAGGCATCTTGCAGGATTCTTTGCATCCCAGCATCTAGCGTTAGGTATACAGTTTTCCCCGGTTTGGGTGGGATTTCACCTAGGGGAGCCACCTCTCGACCTAGATAGTCTGTGACTATTTCCCTCAGACCATCTTCGCCCCGGAGCATGTCATCATGGATGGATTCTAGCCCCTCCAAGCCAATAATATCACCTTGGCGATAGTTTTTTTCTTTGAGGCGCACTAAGTCTTCCTTTGATACCTCGCCCACATATCCGAGTACATGACCGGCTAACTCCTCCCCCAGATAGATGCGCCTAGGTGCAATCTGTACGGAAATAAATGGAAACCTAGCTCTTATCTTTTCTGCTTCTGCCAGCTCCTCTTCATTTAGATTGTCCTTAAGCAACAAAATCCGGCTACTACCGGCATTCTTTGTAGAAATAATTCTACGCATTAAGTCGTCTGGTTCTATCAGTAAAACTTGTGCAAGAGAATGGGTCTGTTGAATAGCACGTAGTTGACGATCGTTTTGAGGCTCGCCTTTGGGGATGTCTGGCAGATCCTCATGTTCAATTATCAGATTTAGGACATGTCTGTTTTCGATGAGCTTGTGGCCGTTCCTGTCAAGAACTAGCCCCCTTGGCGCAGGGGTTGTCCTTACCTTGATGGCCTGACTCATTGCCTCCTGTTTTAGTTCGTTTCCTCGCACTACCTGTACCCAAGCATATCTGAGAAGGATCGTTCCCAACAGACACCAGATCACACCTTCTATAAATGACAGACGTTTCTGAATGGAATAGCGAGTCCTATTATCCATGCTCTACCTCATGTGGGGTGGGCTGTAAAATCGCCAAGTCAAAGCCCCCCAAGCTGGAAGGAGAACGAGAGACCATTGCCAGCCATATCCCAAAACATGTGGACCAGAAGCAATGTTTACAAAGAAGCGCACCACTATGGTGTGAATGATAACGGCAAGCACCAACTGAGTGTAGTAGGAGAAAGGCTTTTCGGGTGGGCTGATTGATAGGGAATACCATAGCAATAGGGCGCATACCATATTGCCCATAGCTGTTCCCCCCATGACCGGGTAAGTTCGCAGTGCTGATTCAAGCAACCATCCAGCAGAGGCGGCTAACAAGCCACAGTATAGAGAATTACGTAATTCAGGTGCTAACCCCAAGACGATAAAAACATGGACTACTGCCTGAGGGGCTGGCCATGGTGCCAGAAAATACATCAACAAAAGCGAAAACAATATTATTAGGAGCAGACGAAGGTGGTTTGCCGGTCGAGAACTCATTTTGCCCCCCGCCTAGAAATGGGCAGTGGCGGCTCTAGCCTAGTATTGAATTCCAACGCAGGCGAGGCTGGTATTACAAACAGTATTCCTAGTTTTTCAAAAGGTGCGGCCAGAGTAACCGTAATATCCATTTCTAGTGGGCCTGGGGATACCTCGGATACATATCCGACTAACATTCCAGGAGGGAATACTTGATCTAGACCGGAAGTATAAACTGGCTCTCCAACTTGTATTGCTTCCTGATTGCTAATGTAACGAATGATTGCTAAACCGGGCCATTTACTTCCCTGTAAAACACCTTTTGCACGGCTTCTAGCGAGCATGACGCTTGTCGAAGCATTATACGCATCTAATGGCAACACAAGGGACTGGGAAACGCCAACTGACCAAATACGACCAACGACGCCCTCAGCACAAATAATGCCTTGGTCGATAGTGAGGCCACGGTCTTCGCCTGAGTCAATTATTATCCCACCCCATGGGGCATCTCTATTATTTGCCATTACTCGCACGGTTTGCAGTTCAAATGGTAGACTCTTTTTAAGGCCCAAAAGGTGGATAGCCTCGTCTGCCTCAATTAGATGAACACTATCTCGTTGCCGCTCCAGCCGTAGCTCTGCAAGTTCAGCGCGGAGCAATTCCAATTCCTGTTGAGCGGCATTTATGTCTCCTATTTTTTGCAGTCGATTGAAACGCCATGTTTCAATTTTTTCAGTAATAAAAATAGTTGGTTGGTTGAAAAAATAAACGGTGCCTCGCCAGATTGGGTCTGTGTATTTGCCAAGAAAAACCCATACTAGATGCCCAAAAAAAATCAACGCCAAGGCAATTCTTTGTCTCCAGACAGGATCCAAAAACCAGCTTCGAGGCTTCATTTTCTACCCCAGAATTGGCCGTCCATATACAGTCCTCAGTCTGGTATTTGGATGCGTCTTAGAAACGGAATGTCATCTAGCAAAAAGGCTGTACCGCGAACCACTGCAGTTTCTGGATCGACTGCTCGCCAGCATGGGAGATGAGTTTCTTTTGTAATTCGGGTATCCAGGCCCTGAACTTTTGATCCGCCGCCCGTGAGGCAAATACCCCTGTTGATAAGGTCTGCCGCTAACTGGGGAGGCGTTTCGTTGAGTGCTTTGCGAATGAGGCCAATGATAGCTGTTACTGGCTCACTGAGAGCTTCCCTTATTTCGGCATCGTTTAACCTAATTGTTTTTGGAAGCCCTTCAAACTGATCTCGCCCAGATATTTCCATAGTACTCGTACTCTCTGTTGGGTAGGCAGAGCCAAGTGTCCACTTGATTTCCTCTGCAATGCTCTCAGAAATCAACACACTATGTTTTTCGCGAATATACTTGATTATGGCTTCATTCATTTCATCCCCTGCAACAGGGATAGAGTCGGCAAATACTTTTCCGTTGTATGAAATCACGGCGGCATCGGTTGTGCCACCGCCGATGTCGACGACCATGCAACCGCGTTTTTCATGTATGGACAGGCCAGCACCGATAGCCGCTACCATTGTCTGGTCGACTAAAAAAACCTCTCCGGCCTTTGCATCGTGGCACACTTGCCTGACAGCTCGGCGGGCTACCTGATGCGCTCGTGGAGGCACACTAACCACTATTCGAGTCGTAAATTTTCTGCGAGGCCGCGCTTTATTGATAAAGGCGGCAAGCATTTTTTCTGCCGCGTCCACTTCATAGATCATCCCATCTTTTATTGGCCTAATTGTCGAGACACCCTGGGGCGACCGTCCTAGTAATTGCTTGGCTTCATCCCCGACTGCCTCAACTTCCTGGGTATTTGTATTTATTGCAACGATTGATGGCTCGTGAATTACGATGCGCCCAGCCTGTCTCGTATGGATGAGAAGGGAAGCCGTGCCCAAATCGATGGCTAGGTCTGATGTAAAGATGTTCGACCAGAATCTGCTGGAAAAAATATTTGCCACTACGTACTCCATGAACAAACAGAGTATTTCACATTTTTAGCATTAGTGAAAAATTTCGATCAATTTTTCAGCCAAAAAGGCTGTTATCATCATTCATTATTTTACATGGAAACCATTTTTGGAGGTCAAATGAAACTAGAAAAGGTTTTTTTCTTACTGATAGCTGTTGGGATGCCACTCCTGCCACAGGTTGCCCCAAATGTGGGGAGGATGCCGGTGCCGCCAATCGCCCCAATGGTAACTCCCGATGAGATACTGGGAGAAGGGTGCACTAGTATTTTGGTTGGCAGACTGGCCTCTGTGGATGGTTCGACAATGACCAGCCATAGCTGTGACAGTGGAACAGACAGAACTTGGATGAATATTGTTGCAAGGGCAAAGCATCCAAAGGGGGCGATGGTGAATCTCATCGAAAACCCAAAGAGGACAAAGGGGCTTAATGATCCTTCTGCAAAGGTTGCTGGAAAAATTCCGCAGGTAGATGAAACTTTTTCCTACCTTAATGCCGCCTACCCAATTATGAACGAATACCAACTCGCCATTGGGGAAACCACGGTTGGCGGTAGGCGCGAACTTGTTAGTAAGGCTGGCCTACTGGACGCTCCGGAACTCTATAGACTCGTATTGGAGAGAGCTAAAACTGCTAGGGAAGCGATAAAAATAATTGACGAACTTACTAAGGCGCATGGCTACAACGATTCAGGCGAATGTTTTACATTTGCTGACAAAGATGAGTGCTGGCTTTTTGAAATCTATGGCCCCGGCAAGGACAAGATTGGTGCGGTATGGGCGGCAGTGAGAGTGCCCGACGATGAAATTACTGTAAGTGCTAATGCCAGCCGTATCAGGCAGTTGGATTTGAATAAAAAAGATTGGTTTTTGGCCAGTTCAAACGTGCATTCCTTGGCACGCGAACAGGGATGGTGGGTTGAAGGCGAGCCGTTTGACTTTGCCTATGCCTATGCACCCTCTAGTAGAGTCAGCTTGGCATGCCGTTTGAGGGAATGGCGTGTACTTTCAATTTTGGCTCCAAGTCTGAACCTGAACCCTCATAGCGAAAATCACCCTTTTTCAATAAAACCTGAAAAAAAAGTATCGGTACAAGACATTTTGGCGATTTTCAGGGATTCATACCAAGGGACGGAGTTTGACCAGATAGCAGGGATGTATAAAGTCGATTCCAAAAAAGAAGCAACGGTCAATCCAGTTGCTAATCCCTTTGCACACAGCGACTTAAAGATCGCTCTGAATATCCCGCGTTACAGAACCATTGCCGTACCACAATCCACATATTTAACCGTTACCCAAAGTCGTAACTGGCTACCTGATTCAATAGGTGGTGTCGTTTGGTTGGGATACGATAATCCGGCCACTACGCCTCACATGCCCTTTTATGCAGGTATTTCAAAAGTCCCCGCCAGCTATGAAGTTGATGGCAGACGCGAATACAGTAAGGACTGTGCTTGGTGGGCATTCCGAACACCTAGCAAATTGGCACATTTCAGATACCAGGAAATGTCTTTGGACATCATTGAAGTAATGAATGGTATCGAGACAAAATTGTTTGAAAACCAAGCAGAAATTGAGGCCGAGGCGTTGCGTATCCACAATCAAAATCCAACTGCGGCAAAAAAGTTTCTGACGGATTATTGTGTCAAAGAGGCTGAATCTGCTGTCAGTGCCTACTGGAAACTTTCAGATGCACTCTGGCAGAAATATTCCGGTCGTTTCTAATTGTTGAATGTAAGCAAGGCCATTATTTTCACAAATTACATATAGAAACCAGAAGGAATCATGCCAAGATGCGATCTTTGAACGATACTTGGTATAATTGAATTTGTTCTTATTAGGGTTTTTTCGAAGCTGAGGTGTTTTTCAGTTTTGAATTCCAATAGAGTTGGCTGGGCGGTGCCAAAATAGAGCTGGAAACTACTTAGGAGTGGACGGCGAGATGGAGGCGACGACATGCCAGCGAGTTTTGAAGTCACAACATCAGACAGTTCAAGCCAAGGAGGCATAATGGCAGATCAAAAAAACACTGGAGCCGGAGAGCGACTACTATCCGAGTTTCCACCACCGTCTTTAGATGCTTGGAAAGAAGAAGTGATAAGACTGTTAAAGGGAGCACCTTTCGAAAAGAAGATGCTTACAGCAACTTATGAAGGTATTACATTACAGCCCATGTATACCGCCGAAGATACAAAAGACCTGCCGTTCCAAGATAATCTCCCAGGAGAATGGCCATACTTGCGTGGAACGGAAGCATTGGGCAAGCGATTGAATGGCTGGCTGATAGCGCAGGAACTGCCTTTTGCGACCCCGAAAGATTTTAACGAGGCTCTTAAATACGACTTGGAGCGTGGCCAAAACGCAGTGTGCCTGTTGCTGGACAGGGCAGGCTATCAGGGTCTGGATGCTGACCAAGCCGAAACCGAAACGGTTGGCAGGGGTGGCACATCAATTTCTGCATTCGAAGATGCAGTTCAAGCACTGGATGGAATCGACCCAGCGATCCCAATAATGGTCGTGGGTGGCGCGGGAACAGTGCCTGCCTCGGCACTGGTTGTTGCGGCACTAAAGGCAAAAGGGGTAGACCTGACTAAAGCCAACCTGACAATTGGAAATGACCCGCTGGGGTTTTTGGCGGCCAATGGCCAATTGCCTATGAACCTTGAAGAGGCATTCGATGGGCTGGCCAGCATGACAAATTGGGCTTTGACGGCCGCACCCCTCGCCAAAACACTTGTAGCTTGTGGGTTTCCTTACTATGAATCCGGAGCAAATGCAGTCCAACAGCTTGCTTTCACATTGTCCAGTTCAGTGGCTACTCTGAGGGCGATGGAAGCTAGGGGGATAAGCGTTGAAAATGCGGCGTCCAGTATGGCCATCCGCCTTAAGGTTGGAGGCCACTTCTTTATGGAGATTGCTAAATTTAGAGCCATGCGCGTCCTTTGGGCACAAGTTGTTAGGGCTTGTGGTGCTAGTGACCAGGCCGCCAAGATTTGTTTGCAAGCCAAGAATGGTCGCCTAAATAAAACGCAGTTCGACCCTCACGTCAACATGTTACGTGCAACGACTGAAGCCTTTGCGGCGATTGTTGGGGGAGTGGATTCCCTGCACATAGATGCCTATGATGAGGTATTAGGGGGGCAACCATCAGACCTTGGACGTAGAGTTGCCAGAAATACACAGGTCACATTACGAGAAGAATCTAAGTTAGACCATGTTGTCGACCTAGCCGGAGGTAGCTGGGCAGTTGAAACATTGACTCATCAGCTTATAACGGCGGCATGGAAGCTATTCCAGGAAGTCGAGGCTCTTGGTGGCCTCCAAAAAGCACTGGAGACAGGATTTGTTCAGAAAGCTATTGGTGAAGTTGCTACAGCAAGGCGTAAAGCCGTTACCATGCGCACTGATGTGATTGTGGGAACAAACCAGTATCCTAATTCACTGGAAGCTGAACCAGAGATAAAGAAAATTGACCATTCGGCTGTCAAGAAAATGCAAGGCTCCAAAGCATCTGTTGCAAGAACTGGACAGGCAAAGTCCAAGGATTTTGCGGCCTTAGTTGATTCTGCTCCAAAGTCTACACTTGGAGAAATTTCTCAAGCACTGGGACGCTCAGGCAGTATTAAAGTCGAACCCTTAGTAGCATTCCGCACGGCTGAATGCTTTGAAAACCTACGCAAGGCAATGATTAAGAATCGCAAGGGCAAAACAGATGTGTTTTTGGCAAATCTAGGTCCTGTAGGGGCTTACATGCCTCGTCTCGACTTTACTCGCGGGTTTTTTCAGGTTGGTGGTTTTACCGTAGAGGATAAAAATTGGTTCAAAACGGCTGAAGATGCGGCAAAGGCCGCTGTTGCGAGTGGTGCTCCAATTATAGTGGCGGTTGGTTTGGATGATACTTACGTTGAACAGGTTCCAGTACTTGCTAAAGCTATCAAGGCCGCAGGTTCAAAGACAATGCTGGTTGCCGGTTTACTCAAGGAACAGGCTGATGCATTCAAGGCGGCCGGAGTTGATGATTTTGTCCATGTTAAAAGTGATGTCCATACCGTTTTAAGCGGTTTGGCAAAAGGTCTGGGGGTGTCAATATGATTCCGAATTTCAGTAATTTAGAGCTTCAGACAACTAAATCTAGCGGGAAGGCAAATTGGGATAGGCAGGCTGGCGATGTCTCTAAACTGACATGGGTGACAAACGAACAGATTGCAGTCAAGCCCATGTATTTTGCAGATGACAATGTTGGTGCAGAGCACTTGGGATACCTGGCAGGCATTCCGCCATTCCTCCGAGGGCCGTACGCTTCTATGTATGTCATCCGCCCTTGGACTGTTCGCCAATACGCCGGATTTTCAACTGCCGAAGAATCCAACGCTTTTTATCGTCGCAATCTGGCGGCAGGCCAGAAAGGTCTAAGCGTGGCATTTGACCTCGCCACCCACAGAGGATACGACTCAGATCATGGTAGGGTGGTGGGCGATGTTGGTAAGGCTGGTGTAGCAATCGACAGTATTCTCGATATGAAAATTCTCTTTGACCAGATACCGCTGGACAAGATGAGTGTTTCGATGACAATGAATGGCGCGGTACTGCCGGTTATGGCCTTCTATATAGTTGCTGGTTTAGAGCAGGGTGCAAAGCTAGAACAATTGAGCGGAACCATTCAGAATGACATTCTAAAAGAGTTTATGGTTCGCAACACTTATATCTATCCTCCCAAGCCCAGCATGAAGATAATTGCGGACATTATTGCATATACAGCCAAGAACATGCCCAAGTTCAATTCCATTTCTATATCGGGCTACCACATGCAGGAGGCAGGTGCAACAGCAGACCTAGAAATGGCCTATACCCTTGCTGATGGGATTGAATACGTAAGGGCTGGGTTGAAGGCTGGCCTTAAGGTGGATGAATTTGCGCCACGTCTCAGTTTTTTCTGGGGCGAGGGGATGAATCACTTTATGGAAGTTGCCAAATTGAGGGCGGGTAGGCTACTTTGGGCAAAATTATTAAAGACCTTCGACTGCAAAGACCCTAAGTCAATGGCTCTGAGGACCCACAGTCAGACCTCTGGCTGGTCATTAGCAGAGCAAGATCCATTCAATAACGTGATCAGGACATGCGTAGAAGCTATGGCCGCCGCGCTTGGTCACACGCAGTCACTGCATACAAATGCACTGGATGAAGCCATTGCTCTGCCGACTGATTTTAGTGCCCGAATCGCCCGAAATACACAGTTATTCCTTCAGGATGAAACTGGAATGTGTAAGATCGTCGATCCTTGGGGAGGTTCTCATTACCTTGAGAGCCTTACTAATGAAATAATGCACCTAGGATGGAAGCATATCCAGGAAGTCGAAAAACTGGGTGGAATGGCGGCGGCTACAGAAACAGGTTTACCAAAACTTCGCATCGAAGAAGCCGCGGCGCGCCGTCAGGCAAAGATTGACAGCGGTGCAGAAACAATCGTAGGTGTAAACAAGTACCGCCTTGCAAAAGAGGATGCGATAGAAATTTTGGATGTTGATAACGTAGAAGTTCGTCGTCAACAGCTTGCCCGACTCGAAAAACTCAAGGGCGATAGAGACAATGATGCTGTAAAGTCTGCTCTCGAGGCTCTCACAAAATGTGCAGATACTGGCGAAGGCAACTTGTTGGAATTGAGTGTCGAGGCGGCAAAGGTACGTGCTACGCTTGGAGAAATAAGTGATGCGCTTGAAAAAATATTTGGTCGCCATAAAGCGGAGATTAAAGTGATCAGTGGTGTATATTCTTCCGAATATGTCAAAAACGACGAAGTGGTAGAGGTTCGCAACTTAACGGAAGCCTTTGCAAAGAAAGAAGGTCGTCGCCCCCGCATCTTAGTAGCCAAATTGGGTCAGGATGGCCATGACCGCGGGGCTAAAGTGGTGGCAACCGCGTTTGCAGACCTAGGTTTTGATGTGGATATGGGGCCACTCTTTCAAACTCCCGAAGAGGCCGCCAAGATGGCCGCTGAGAACGATGTCCATGTCGTCGCCATGTCCAGTCTGGCCGCTGGTCACAAAACTTTACTGCCACAGTTGGTTGCAGAACTTAATAAGAATAACTGTGGAGATATCCTGGTGGTAGCTGGAGGCGTTATCCCTGCCCAAGACTATGAGGCACTTCGCAGTGCAGGAGCCGCCGCTATCTTTGGTCCTGGGACAAACATTCCTTATAGTGCCAAAATTGTTCTGACAGAGTTGGACAAAAGGATGGGCTTGGGACTAATCAAATGACAGTTTATGTCGCATTTTATTTTGGTTTGTTCATTGTCAATGACTAGATAGAAAAAACCTTGGAAATTGCTGAGGTGTTTATGAAATGTAAACCCTGTGGTTTTAGGTGGGTGATTCTCATCTCAATGTTGTTCGCTCAGCACCTAATCTTTGCCCAAGATGGAGTGACATCTAAGAGCCAAGACGGGCATGGCAAAACCAATGAAAAGATTGAAATTATAAAAGATGATCCAATTGCACGTGCCAAGTGGTTTGACGAATGGTTTGGCCCTGTTACTCCCGATTACCTTGAATACAAAATGAAGGTTACAGATCAAGAGATACAGAAATGGGGACACCTGATTCCTGGCACAGCCAATTACCAAAAATACAATTTGACACTAGCGGCAGATGGAATAATCAGGGCTGGCGTTCCAAGCAAGTTATGGAATAATATCGGCCCTTGGCGAGGGCAGAGCCAGACTGCCAATAGTAGTATTGTAGACCTCAATATTGTAGATACTGGGAGGCCAACAATTATCTTGCCACATCCAACCAATCCCCGCATGTTGTATGTCGGTTATGCTGGTGGCGGGCTATGGCGTTGCAGTGAAGCCGATATTACTTCAAATTATGATTGGGTATGGAAATCTCTTACGGATGGTCTACCCGGTGGGGGAACTGCTGGCAATCTCTCTATCGGTTCTGCTGATTTTAAGCCTGAAAATCCAAACACCATTTATCTCGCCCTTGGCGACATGATGAGCGGATCCAGTACAGCCGAGGGTCGGGGTTTCTTTATTTCCAGTGATGGAGGCGACACTTGGGTCCGTGGTGGCACACTTGGTGACACTACGCGTGTAAAGACTGTTTTGGCATTGCAAGGCAATATTGTATTAGTGGCAGGCAATAGGGGGTTATTTCGATCTGTAGATGGTGGTATGAATTTTACAAGGATTCAGAGTGGCCCGCTGATGGATGGTACAGGTACTAATTACACTGGTGCACCATATCCTCCGATGGAAATGGCCACTTGCTGGGATGTAATTAAATTGCAAGACGATAGTCTGGTTATGACATACCAATTCGTTGATAGTGGCTATGGAGTTTATGGTGGCGGTGGCGTGGCATTTTCTACCGATGATGGCCTTACCTGGACAGAGGCTGAAATTGGATCTGGTTTCCCAGCCAATGGATTTGGTCGTATCGCCATAGCGGCTAGTGGATTGACTATGTATGGCCTTTACATGACTGGGGATATTCCAGATAACAGAAACTTCCCCAAGGCCCTGATGAAGTCAATTGATGGGGGTAGGTCATGGTTTTACCAAGCCTCACCAACTCTTTTTAGCCTGAGTGGAGATGGGAGCCAAACCCGATATAACCACATGATTGCAGTAGACCCATCTAATGCCGATTCTGTTTTTGTGGGTACCAATTTATCTCTGTATCGATCCCAAGATGGTGGTCTCACTTTCTCCCAGATGACTAGCTGGATTGCTCAAGGTTTCCAGTACACACATGCGGATTTTCATATTTCTGCGTGGGCACCTTCAGGACAAAAAACACTTTTTATCGGGACAGATGGCGGATTATCAATACTTCGTCAACCTGACATTTCTCCAATACCATTTGAAGGCAGTAATACACTGGTGCAGTCGAATCCAAGCATTATTGATCACCGCCGAAATAGAAATATTTCAACACAACTTGTCTATAACATTGGTAGTACCTCAGCAACGACACCTGCTGGTTCCAGAAACCGAGTGATAGCCGGGTTTCAGGATTTAGGTACACGACTTAGGACTGATAATAATGTTGTTGAAGGCACCTACAACACAGTTATTGGCGGCGATGGGTTTGGATGTGTAATACATCCATATATTGGAAACTGGATGCTTGGTTCGCTGTATTATACGAGGGTATATCGTAGCATTAACGACAGTAGCTTTTCTCAATCGACAAGTGGGATCGCAGAGGCTGGCAATAGCTCGGCGACACCATTCCATACCCGCATAATCAGCACTCTAGCAGATTCAACTGGAAACCGTGTATATACCTATACTAATAATGTGCCTTATGTTTCTGATGACTTTGGGGCATCATGGAGTGCTTTGCCAACAGCCGGGAATGGATGGCCTACCGAAACTATACGCAATTTCGGTGCATCGAACCTTAGGCTGGGTTTAATTGGGGCAGTATTTGATGTCACTGTGAACTTGGGCGCAGGCATCTACCACCGTGGCAGAGTTGCTATTTCTGAGGACAATGGCACTACATGGAGAACTATTACTGGGCTCCCAGGCTGTCTAAACAGCATGTCAGATATTACTTTTGATACTGCAGACCCAAACGTTATTTATGTTGCTTCTGTGCGCCCTGCTATTTGGAATATCGGCGGTGCAGAAGGTGGGTTGGGGGCAAACCATATTTGGAAATCCACTGATCTGGGGTATACATGGAAGGCCATTGATGGTTCCCAAACCGATTCCAACGGATTTCCATTCGGGATACCTGTTCACGTTGTAAAAGTTGACCCGTTCGACAACAACGTAGTGTATGCAGGGACTGACGTGGGGCTGTACCGTTCATCTGACCAAGGTAATACTTGGGTTCGCTTTGGAGATGGATTTCCACTAGTCGCTGTGCGGGATATATACATCGCTCCTGATGGTAGCTTCATGCGGGTGGGTACTCATGGCCGAGGAATTTGGGAAATGGAAGGAATAACTGAAAATTATACTCCACGAATAATTTCCCAATCGCCTACCATCCACCATGGGCTTCCCGGAACCAGTACTGATTTTAGTGTTGGTGCTGTTGGTATTCCTGCTCCAACATATCAGTGGCAAGAGTCTGACAATGGCGGGGCAAGTTGGTCAAATATTTCCGGAGCAACAAATCGAATTTATTCTCTAACCCTCTATGGCAGGGATAACAACAAAAAATTAAGAGTGATTGTCGCAAATTCGATTGGTACTGCAACATGCGACCCCATTACAATAAATGTCAACGCTTTTGATATTGATGGTAGTCCTGGGATAGATGTATTTGACCTGTTGAAATTCATGTCAATGTATGGAAGTACTAACCCTGACCATCTTTTGCTAGCCGACTTCAATGGGGATGGAAAGATTGACGATGCAGATCTCGCTATTCTTCTAGGCGCATTCTGAGGGCATGACCATGAAAATAAAACATGCAATTATAGCTTTTTTTACAACTACATTGGCCTTTTTTGTAAGTTGCAGTGGTGGAGGAGGCGGGGGAGGGGGACGTGACAACCCCCCGTCAGCTACTATTGCTGTCACCATTGCTCCAAAATCAATAGATATCAACTCTGGCGAAACGCAACAGTTTACAGCCACTGTTACAGGCACCAATGACCAACGGGTTACTTGGTCATTGGTAGAAAATGGAACTGGAGCCACGTTGTCTCAGAATGGCCTATATACAGCCCCAACCGTGTCTGGCACATACCATATCAAGGTGGTCAGTGTTGCAAATGCTTCCAAGTCCGATACTGCGACAGTAAACGTAACAGTTCCTCGGGGATTGAACTACACAGACCCTACCTCTGGTTATGGGTTTAGGTTTGTTAAGAATACAGCATTAACAACCAAGACCCACTTAGTGCTTGACTTGGTTGCTACGCAACAGTCGAGTCAATGTGCTGGATTTGCAATTACAGTATCCCATGATAGTGCGAATGCTGTTAGCTGGGCAAAAGTGTCTCCAACGGACAAATCGATGGTGCAAAATGGAGCAGTATTTTCCATTGGTGCAGAACAAACTGGCCTTATGGCAACAACATCTGGCACCCAAATTAAAGCAATTGTCTCCCAAAAGGGAGTAGGCGATCTAAAGAACTTGAACAACGGGGTACTGGCTAGTATTGCGCTTGACATAAAAGATGGGGCCACGCCTTGCACAATACCGCTCACAGTTGAAAAGTTTGAAATTATCAACGGTAACAGAACAATAACTAGCATTTCTACGGGTTCTGTTAGATTTGGGACGCTCACAATTAATTGATCTGATTTCCTACCATGCTTCTAACGGGCTGAACACTACTCGGTATTTGCCTTGGCTCCCAAACAGAACCTTACAAGGGAGCGTTGACCAGAAACAGGAAGCTCATAGGGGAATATTTCGTAACACCATTCAGCAGTGATCCCGGAAAGTTTGCAGTCTGGCCCTCTAAATGCAAAAAATGGGGCACTTGGAGCAGAGTGTCTCTTCCACCACTTTAATAGCAGACTGATTGCGCCAACTGCTTTTGCCGTACCGAAATGTGCATTCAGTGGTGCCAATGAATCAATAGAACCGCGCACCGCAAATAAATTTTGCAGATTGAGTTCGAGGGCAACTTGTTGGACAAAGGCCATTTTTTTGTGGTTTCGGTCGATTGCGAAAACACGGATGTCCGGCCTGTAAGCCGCGATAACAACCGCAGGTATCCCAATGCCAGAGCCAAAATCTGCGACCCGAGAGTCCGGCGAGAGAGAGATCAGATGGGGTAGCAATACCGAAGAATCTAGCAATAGGGACTCAAAGCGAGTATCAGGGTTCAGAGATGTGAAAGAATGAATCTTGTTCCATCTGTCTAACAAGCTTAGATAGGCTTGTGCAATGCCACGAATTTTTTCTGGAAAAATAATCATAAATATTTGGGATAGAACACACCAACGAATCCAAAAACGATCAATAATAGCTAATTTTATTGCATTGTACGCTAATAGTTAATAGCAAAGACTTATTTTTTCTGGTACAGCGATGCAACTACCAGATGCCTTAATAATACAAGAATAAGAACATTGTGCCTATAATTAATTGCCTTGACATCAGCGAAAATTTGTATAATAATACTATTGATTTGTCACTCCCTTCAATGAGGTAAAAAAATGGATTTCAAAATTGATTGGTCTAGTAGAAGCAAACTTAGGGGGCCTGGAGAGCATTCCATTGGGGATTTAGTAAAAAAACTATGTCAACAATTAAGTCCTCAATCCCAAGGAATATCTATCTCTTATGTAGATAATAGAGGGATGAAGAAAATTAATAAATTGCACAGAGGTATTAATAAAACAACTGATGTATTAAGTTTTCCTGCATCTCCCGAAAAAGGTGAATTTAGTCACCTTGGAGATATTGTTATTTGTCTGGAAGTTGCTGAAAAAAAGGCGAAGCAAATTGGTGTCAGTCGCCGTAGACAAGTTGAGACATTGATAATTCATGGATTTCTGCATCTTTGTGGCTATGACCACGAAAAGGATACAGGTGAAATGATGGGTCTTCAGGCAGTTCTTGAAAAAGAGCTACTAAAAGAAGAACCACTTCCGTTGGGCAAAAAGAGGGGGCGAAAGCCGGGCAGTAAGTTAAAAACATTAAAAACTGGTGAAAGGGTGGTTGTCACTGGTCGAGCCGCGCAGGCAATTATTCGCAAAGAAAAAACTCAAAGGGAAAAACCTAACAAAACCGTTTCGAAAGCAAGAAAAGCGGCCAAGGCTACAACTGGAGCAAAGATGTCTGCAAGAGGGCCTGGCAGGCCACGTAAGGGAGTAGTTAGGGCTGTTGAGGCAAAGTCAGCCGTAAAACGTCCACGTCGTCAAAAACGAAGAGTTAAAACCCGCACTGGCATCATTTCTTAGCTTGATCTGTCGCAAATCTGAAAAGGTTCCAGTTTGAAATTTTTTGAATAATGAAATAATCTTTATTAATAGAGGTAATTTCAAAACCATGTTGTACGCCTGTGTCCTCCATTTCGCCATATGCTCCAAAGTTGCATCCAGCTTTGTTTTAGGCGCAATCTATCAATTCCGTTGTTTCAAAACCCTTTGGGTTTTGAAAATGGCTATATAGATAACTATCATGTTTTTTGATGTTGCAAGTCCCATTTTGATTGTTTCTGCAATTCAGGGTGACTGCCTTTTGAAAACGGCCACTTACTTTAATCGGAGTCAACGTGATTAACCTCGGCATTAGCCTTGGCGTAGCCATTCTCTTCGCAAGTCTGCTCATCTGGCTAGGAGTAAACCCTCCTTTGTTAGGGATACTTCTTGGGCTGATACCCGGAACTGGGCTATTCATTTATTTCGGCAAACGAATGCAGGAAAAATTGGAAAAGATATTTTTGCGCGCTTCAGAGCAAATCAAGCGCCAACAATTTGATCCGGCAATCGAAACTATGAAGGAAGGCTATAAACTTGCGCCTTGGCAATTCTTAGTAAAGGGTTCTATTGATGGCCAAATTGGGACATTGCAGTATATGAGAAACAAGCATACCGAGGCAGAGCCACTCCTAAAGTCTGCCAGTATGAACCATTACTTTGCAAAGGCAATGTTGGCAATCTTGTACTGGAAGCGAGGCGAGAGAGGCACAGCAAAAAAAATATTTGATACAGCAGTAAAGGCTGGAAAAAAAGATAGCCTGATATATGCATTATATGCCTATGTACTTAATGAGATGCACGAAAGGGATTCAGCAATCAACATCCTAAATCAGGGTCTAAAAAAATGTAAAGATGATGAACGTCTGCTGTCAAATCGAACCTTGCTCCAAAACAAAAAACCAATGAAAATGAAGGTTTATGGCGAACAATGGTATCAGTTTATGTTGGAACGTCCAGTCATTCGCCAAGGTCCGCCACCGTTTGCGCGTATGTCCAAACGCATGGTACGAGGATGAATTTATTGGGTGCTATGCACTCTATTAGTCCGTGAGCTGTAAATTTGATATAATTATTTCTTTGCAAGGAGAGCAACATGTCAGGCCATAGCAAGTGGTCAACCATCAAGCACAAAAAGGGAGCCGCAGATGCTAAGCGTGGCAAGCTATGGACAAAGCTCTTAAAAGAAATCAGCGTTGCCGCTCGGTTAGGAGGTAGCGACATTGACTCCAACCCCAGGCTGAGGCTTGCAGTCGACCAGGCAAAGGCCGCAAATATGCCCAAAGATAACTATGAGAGGGCGATCAAAAAGGGAGCAGGCGAATTGGATGGCGTTACATACGAAGAGGTAGTCTATGAAGCCTATGGGCCTGGGGGCGTAGCATTTTTGATTGAAGCATTAACAGACAACAAAAACCGCACAACGCCAGAGGTTAGATCATATTTTGCCAAATTTGGAGGCGATTTAGGTACTCAGGGGTCTGTTGGTTATCTTTTTTCCAAACAGGGTCAGATAGTATTAGAAGGCGATATTCCAGAAGAAAAAATTATGGAGATTGCTCTGGAATCTGGTGCCGAAGACGTGGTCAACGAAGATGAAATTTGGGTAGTAACCACCTCGCCAGATACATATATTGTCGTTAAAGAGGCAATTGACAATGCCAAAATGCCCATAATCGAGTCCAAGATCATTATGGCACCCAGCACGGAAACCCAAGTTCCAGAGGACAAAATAAAAAGTTTCTTAAAGCTAATTGATATGTTAGAAGATAATGACGACATCCAAAATGTTTGGCATAACGGCCTTTACGAAGAATCGCTGGATTGAATTAGAGTCTTCATCTATTCTAGCCACTTGACACTTGTCACCGGCCACTACAACGTGCAATCCCCTGATTGCACGTTGGCATGAGTTGACTTGGCGACTGTAGCCTGGACTCCCGAAAACACATAACGATAATTCATCTAAGTGTTTTGATTTCAATAATTAAATGAATTTCATTGCCTCGTTAT
>Ga0082212_10001362_pt1 | contig 35923 bp, 33 predicted proteins | sample TergutNt197P3_FD_71548 | JGI IMG/M metagenome (GOLD analysis project Ga0082212, IMG submission 71548) | Neocapritermes taracua P3 segment gut microbial communities from Petit-Saut dam, French Guiana - Nt197 P3 | ecosystem: Host-associated > Arthropoda: Insects > Digestive system > Gut ...
CCCGCAATGAGGCATTTCAGACCTTCATACCTCTGGCTCCAGAAAAGAAGTTTGATGAGCAGACGGAGAGTGTGTTTGTGACAAATTCTAATGGTGCTGTGTCAAACCGTGATGTTTGGGTCTACAATTTTTCACGAGAGGAATTGGGACAAAACGTTAGCTCAATGCTCGATTATTATAGTTCTCAGCTAAGCAAAGGCCAGCCAGAATATGACACAACTAGGATTTCTTGGGCAAGCCCGCTTCTTGATTCTCACAAAAGAAAAAAAACAATCGTCTACGATAAAAATAATATCTCCCACGTTCTTTATCGGCCCTACCAAAAACAATTCTGCTATTTCAGCAAGGAAGTGCAACACAGCTTATATCAAATGCCAAAGCTATTCCCTGTACAAGGCACGGATAATCGAGTGATTTGTGTGGATGCACTTTGCAACAAACCGTTTTCATGCTTAATATCAGACCACATTGTTGATTTGCATTGCACCGGCGACTCCCAATGCTTCCCTCTCAACTGGTACGACAGTGGCGGCGAGAGGCGCGACGGCATCAGCGACTACATACTGAATCAAGCCAAAAGCAAATACGGAGACAATGTCAGCAAGGAAGACGTTTTTTACTACGTTTATGGCTTCCTGCACTGCCCTAAATATCGCGAAACCTTTGCAGACGACCTAAAGAAGTCACTCCCCCGTATCCCTCTCGTTGACAGCGCAGACGACTTTTGGGCTTTTTCAAAGGCGGGGCGAGAACTTGCAAAAATCCATTTGGACTATGAGAACGTCCCCCCATTGCCAGAAGTAACCGTTACGGGCGACACTTCAAAGCTACATGTCGAGAAGATGCGCTTCCTTGCAAAAGACCGCAAGGACACAATTCTGTACAACCAGCACATCACCATCTCAAACATCCCTGCCAAGGCCTACGAGTACATCGTCAACGGCAAACCCGCCATCGAGTGGGTAATGGATCGCTACCAAATCAAGACCGACAAGGACAGCGGCATCACCAATGACCCCAACCTCTATGCCGCCGAGCCCGGACAGCCATACTACATCCTAAACCTGTTGCTGTCCGTGATTGCGGTGAGTGTCAAAACTGTGGAGATAGTTGAGGGGCTACCGGAGTTTGGTAGCATATAGCTATTTACGCTTTCATGGCTTGTTTTGCGGCGGGCAAAGTTTGACTTTTAAAAAATCAAACTGCTACACAGGGCTACCATTAATTGAAATGCTATGATTACTTTTGGAGGCAATAATGTTGATTTGCGACTGGCTATTGCCGGAACTAGAGCAGGAAATCAAGATCACAAGGTCTCTTGTGGCCAGCGCCCCTGATCCAAAACTGGACTGGAGGCCCCACCAAAAGAGCTATAGTCTCCGAGAGCTTACCAGCCACCTCGTCAACATACCCACCTGGGTGCCAATGACGCTGGATACGCCTGGTTTGGATTTTGCGGCGCAGAGTGATTGGAAGACCCCCCAGGCCAATTCCACTGAGGAGGCTCTGGGCATTCTGGACAATAATGCAAGTGCAGTTATTTCCAAATTGTCCTCAACCGCAGACGAGGCTTTTTTAGAACCTTGGACTATGAGGAATGGGCCGCAGGTATTTTTTACAATCCCTAAGCTCGCAGTCATCAAAGAGTACGTCATCAAGCACTCTGTCCATCACCGGGGCCAGCTATCTGTCTACCTGCGGTTGCTGGATGTGCCGCTACTCCAAGTTTACGGGCCAACGGCAGATCAAGCGATGATGCCGCCCTCAAATTAGCCCCGTTGTCTGGAATCGATGACCCAATAGGCTAAAATTGGGGAGAGATTTTTGTAGAACACCGTGAAGCTGAAGGCCGTAAACACTAGCCCCCGAAAGAACTGGAACACAGCACAATTGCTGGAGAAAGTCATGGACGGAGCCAAGTCGGCCAGCATTTGAAGGGTCAAATCCAGAAAATGGGGCAACGAACCGGGCATATTGACCAAAAAGCGCATTGCCGGTACGAAAATAGCATGTGGCGGAATTGGCTCATAGAAATTGGCTTGCTTGATTATTCGAAGTATGTGTCGTAAAATTTTCAACAGTCTGTACAACGTCTTTGAGAAATCATGGCTGATTCAACGGAAACACATCAATCTGCAAATACTCCAAATGAGTTAAAGACGCTCCTGCTGGCAGAGGATGACCAGGCAACACAGAGCTTGCTCCGCGCTGGTTTGCGCAATTTATCCGAATATCATGTAATTATTGTAAATAATGGAATTGAAGCGTTAGAGGTATTAAAAAAGCAGGCCGTCAATGTGATTGTCACCGACCTTCACATGCCAGAAATGGATGGGTTTAAGCTGATTTCTATTGTTTATGAGCGTTACCCCCACATACCAGTCCTGGTGATGACTGGCCTGCCGGAAACCTCCCACCAAAATGCCCCATTGTCCCTTGGAGCTCAAGGCATTATTCCAAAGCCTGTAAAACTTTCAGTATTGATTGAGCAGATCAGGGACATCGGAAATCGAAAGCCGGATGGGGTAATCAAGGGGATACCACTCAATAGCCTTCTTCAATTGATGTCATGGGAGCGCAAGAGTTGTACCCTGACAGTCAGGACTGAGTCGGGCCTCGGAATGCTTTATTTGCAAGATGGGGCACTAATTCATGCGATGTTTAAGGAGCTGGAAGGATTAGATGCGGCCTATAAGATACTTGCTTTGACTACAGCCCAAATCGAATTCACGGATGTATGCCGAGTGAATAAAACCATCAGCACCCCCTTAACGGAGCTACTGCTAAACGCAGCCATGCACAATGATTTAGAAAAGGCGTAGGGGGCGCATCCATCTATCAGGCAACATGGCACAAAAATGACTCGCCCACGTGAGAAAAAATTGAACTATGTGCATTCGCGCACACGTCGCTTCCCCTAAAATTGCCACATGAAACTGAAAGGAGTGCTATGTCTCAAATCAAGCCCTTCCGCGCTTTCCGCCCAAAGGCGGAATTAGCGTCAGAAGTAGCCTCCGTACCTTACGACGTCATCAATACGGCGGAAGCAAGGCAACTTGCCCAAGGTAAGCCGCATTCATTTCTCCATGTTGGGCGGCCTGAAATCAATTTGCCTGTAGGAATCGATGAGCATTGCGACGAAGTATATGCTGCCGGTGTGCAGGCTCTAAAACGGTTTATCGAGGATGGAGTTTTCTTTCAGGACGAAAAAGCCTGTTTTTATATTTACCAGCAGTGTATGGGAGATCACCTTCAGGCCGGCTTGGTCTGCCTTTGTTCTGTGAGGGAATACGAAAGCGGCCAGATAAAAAAACACGAATATACACGCAAAGACAAAGAGGACGACAGAACCCGCCATGTAACAGAACAAGGAGCCAACGCAGAACCTGTTTTTTTGACCTACTCAGCCACCCCCTACATTGATGAATTGATTAGTCAGGCCCGTGATACAAAGCCCGCGTACGACATCCTTACTGATGATGGAATTAAGCACACGGTTTGGGTCATTAGCGATGAAAGGGTGATTTATTCGCTGACCAATTTATTTGGCGGCGTTCCCGCCCTCTATATTGCAGATGGCCACCATCGCACCGCAGCGGCAATTCGGTACGGGCAGGCTCGCCGCGCCTCCGAAGGCAAAGGAGTCACTGGCGAAGAACCTTTCGAATATTTCATGGCTGTGGTTTTTCCCCACAATCAACTTAAAATCATGGACTACAATCGCGTTGTCAGAGATCTAAACGGAATGTCTAAAGAACAGTTCTTTGCAAGGGTAGAAGGCAAGTTCGATATAAGCCCAAACGCCACGCGAGCGCCAAAGAATCCCCGTAGTTTTGGAATGTATATTGATGGCCAATGGCATTTGCTGACGGCCAAGACAGGCTCATGGGATACAGACGACCATGTTAAGTCATTGGATGTGAGCATTTTGCAGGAAAATCTTTTACACCCCATCCTCGGCATAGTTGACCCCAGAACGGATACCCGAATCGACTTCGTCGGCGGCATCCGAGGCATGGATGAACTTGAGAGGCGCGTAAATGAAGGTTCTGCCGTTGCATTTGCCATGTTCCCAACCTCTCTGGAAGAGCTGATGGCGGTTTCTGATGCTGGTCAAATCATGCCACCAAAATCAACTTGGTTTGAGCCAAAATTACGCTCCGGCCTACTTGTCAGAGTCTATGAAGGTTAGCCTTTTCTAGTACATTTTGACTTCCACGACCCAAATAGGAGGAAATATGAAAATCCTGATTGCAGATGCCTTTGATGCCAGATTGCCCGAACGTCTTTCCGCTTTTGGTGAGGTGTCAAGCGATCTGTCTGCTTTAGCCGAGGCAGAAGTTTTGCTTGTCAGATCCAAAACCACTGTCAATGCAGACCTCATCGCCAAGGCGCCAAACCTCAAGCTCGTTATCAGAGGAGGCGTCGGGATGGACAACGTCGACAAAAAATTATGCGCTGAAAAGGGCATCAAGGCAGTCAACACTCCAAAGGCATCGAGCGTTGCTGTTGCCGAAATGGCTATGGCATTCATGCTGGCGATACCTACGCGCATCATTGAAGCGCACATCTCCATGGCGGAGGGCAAGTTTCTGAAAAACGAACTGAAGCGCACCGAACTTTTTAAGAAAACGCTGGGCCTCGTTGGAGCCGGAGCCATAGCCACAGAAGTCGCAAAACGTGCCGCCGCCTTTGGAATGAGGGTAATCGCCTTTGATCCCTTCCTCAAAGAGCATCCGATCGCCGAATTGGTTTCTAGCCTTGAGGCTCTGGTGACTGATGCAGATTATATCTCGATGCACACACCCCTGACTGATGAAACCAAGGGAATGATTAACTCCGCGCTGATCTCAAAAATGAAAGATGGCGCCGTTATCATCAATACCGGCAGGGGCAAGTGCATTAACGAAAAAGACCTGGCAGAGGCCCTCGCGAGTGGCAAACTCCGTGCATATGGTACAGACGTTTGGTTTAGCGATCCCCCGCCTCCTGACTGCCCGCTCCTCAAGGCCCCCAATGTATTCATGGCTCCGCACATAGGTGCCAGCACGAAAGAAAATCTGGGACGTATTGGGGACGAAGTCGTAGCAATACTGTCAGAGTTTAAATAATCAGGGCCTAATGCAGACAAAACCACACATTTGAAACCGGCATGGTTTCAATTCATTTGAGGTAGATAATGTCTAAACGAACTATTAATTTTTATGCTGGCCCGGCTGGCCTTCCGCTGGAACCACTCAGGAGAGCACAGGATGAATTGCTTGATTTTGCAGGGTCGGGCATGTCCGTTATGGAAATCAGCCATCGCTCAAAAGAATATGACGCAGTTCACGAAGAAGCTATTTCGCTCGTCAAAGAGCTCATGGAGATTCCGGAAAACTACAAGGTGATGTTTATACAGGGTGGCGCACACCTCGCCTTTGGGATGATTCCGCTGAACTTGCTCCGCAATGACCGAAAGGCCGATTACATAACCACTGGAAACTGGGCGGAAAAAGCATATAAAGAAGCCAAGTTGGTAGCAGGCGACAGAGTGCGCGAAGCATCAACAACAAAGTCCGAAAAATTTGCACGCCTGCCGAAAGCTTCTGAGCTTCAAGTCAGTCCTGATGCTACATATGTACACTTTACATCTAACAATACTGTCGAAGGCACTCAGTGGCATGAATTTCCAAAAACGGACAAGCCCTATATATGCGACATGTCCTCAGACATCATGTGGCGCCCCATTGATGTTTCGCAGTTCGGCCTGATCTATGCCGGAGCGCAAAAAAACATTGGGCCGTCGGGTGTCACCTTGGTCATCATGCGGGACGATTTCCTTGAAATGTGCGAGGCCCAGGATCTGCCAAGCTATCTGCGCTACAGAATCCATGCCGATAAAAACAGCCTCTATAACACTCCTCCGACATTTGGCATCTACATCCTCAGAAATGTACTCGCCTACAACAAGTCCATTGGCGGATTGAAGGCCATCGAAGCAAATAACCGGAAAAAGGGCGAACTCCTTTATGGTTGCATTGATAAACACAGCAATTTCTACAAGCCGTTCGTTACCGAAAAAGCCGACCGCTCGCTCATGAATATTGACTTCTTTCTGCCAACTGACGAACTCACGGACGCTTTTGTCAAAGATGCAAAGAAGAGCGGCATGGTTGGGCTAAAGGGGTATAGGGACATTGGCGGGATCCGCGTAAGCGCCTATAATGCTGTCTCCGTAGACGACATTAAAACCCTGGTTGATTTTATGGAAGAATTCATCAAGAAAAACGGATGATGCTCAGTGGGGACTCGTGTTTGAAATTGCTTCATCTGCCTGAAGCTTTGCATTAAAAACCTCCCTGGCAAGTACGCTCGCGAATGCTTGGTGCATAGCGATTTCCAAGGCCGAAGTGCTCATTTTTTTCGTTAGCATCGGCTCCATCTCCTTTAGGATGCGTCTGGTTGGTATGTTGCCAGAATATATTGGCTTGCGGACATCGGGATGGGTCAGGGACACCGAACCAACGAGTCTTGGCAAGTATTTGCCAGACCTCCCAAATGTTGCACCTGCTTGTGGAAAACGAGGTTTATTGTAATAATTGTCAGGAATAGTCCCATTAACCGCTAAACGAGTATCCCAGTAGTCCCCGTAAGCGGCGTTTATTGTAATTACATCTCGGGTAAAACCGTAATGGCTGTGCCCTTCTGAGGTGCTGATATCTGTGTATGGATCTTTGTACATACTGATTTCCAGACGTAAGGCATTTTTTTTGGAATCCTTGCTAGATTCGATGACTCTCACGTATTGAATTAAACTAGCCTCCAACATAGTTGCAAAGTTAGCTTCCGATATCTGTTTAGGCTGACCTCTATAGTCAACTGGCATTGTGACCACCACTTGCACAGGTAGTTGCAGATAAGACGCCACATCCATCTTTGGGTGCTTACAGGCAACAATGTTTGCAAGGAGAAGCACTGCCAAGAAAGAAAACGCTCTCATCTGACATCCTATATTTTTCTCTACAAACCAGATTTCTGGTCAGAATTATGGTATCTCTGAAAAAACAGGGATTGATAGAAAAAACCAAAGGCTTACGCAACACGCAGAATGCAGTCCCAAAACTGGGACTTTCCAGTATTGGGACTGCTTCATTCGACCGCACCTTAGTAATAACTCTCAGGGGATATTAATAAGATGAGCTCATGCCAAGTCGCGTTCAAAATACTTTGAACGCAACTTGGCATTAAAAGGTGCAATTAAATCACTTTAATGAAGGTAACTCCATGTGAAGCTACGCGAGTGCTGTACTTTTCGGGGAGCGGGCCGCTACCTCTTTGTTGGGGGTTGGGATTTAGGTTGATATCTCTCTGACGCCAGAGGTCGCGTATTCTCTTTTCGCCAGTGAGTCCCAATGCCGCCAAATTGATTTCGTAGTCCACGGCGGCATCACCGAGATTAAAGACTCCTATGGCTCTCCCGCCATCGCTGAGTTCTTTGACCCAAACCTGTATTTGTCCATCAATGACTTTCGGCGTAGCCTGCTTGCCCAGCACGTCCTGGTTTATTGCAATTACTTCGTCATTTGTAAGCAGATTCAACGTGAACTGATCCAAGCGAGTCGGGTCGCAACCCAGCAACAGAGGGGATGACAGCAGGCACCACAAGCTCATGTGGGTATACTGCTCGTCAGGAGTCAGGCGGGTATTACGAAGGTTGGGCCCCCATCCCACCCAGCCAAGGACTAGCATGTCTGGGTCGTTCCATGCGCCAGGGCCTGCGTAGGGCGCGTTATCGACTTGGCTGAAACCTATGCGGGACATGCTTGCCCAGGTGTCCGTAATGTCACCAGTCGTGCGCCAAAGCTGGCCGCCGACGCTGGCTCCCCATTCCCAAACCCTGCCCCAGCCGTACTGGCAGAGGCTAAGCACGATGTCTCTGTCCTGCTTGGCAAGAATGCCACTCATCAATTCGTAGGGCCTCTTTAGGCCAGGCAGAGAAGTGCGGTCTGGCTCGATCTCGCTATAGGCGCACCAATCGTACTTGAGGTAGTCCACGCCCCAGGAGGCATAAGACCTAGCGTCGTTTTCCTCGTATTGCCAGCTGGCAGTATAGCCGCCGCAAGTCCTGGGGCCAGGGCCAGAATAAATGCCAAACTTTAATCCAAGGTCATGTATCCTGCGGCCAAGGCGGGCCATGTCTGGAAATTTGTTGTTTACAATGATGTCGCCATTGGGATGTCGCTTCGGATCAGGTGAATCTGCTCTTATTTCCCATCCGTCGTCGATGTTGATGTACATCCAACCATGATCCCTAAGGCCCTTTTCGACAAAGGTCGTCGCGCTGGCCATCACTTTTTCTTCATCTACAGAAAGTCCCCAGACGTTCCAGCTATTCCAACCCATCGGGGGAGTCAGGGCCAATTTTTCCCCAGAAACAATTTGAAAATCTCGAGAAGCAGTCCCTCTTGTATTGGTCACAGTCAGGGCAACTTTGTAAGTCCCAGCTGAGGGCGTGGTGCCAGAGATGATGCCCGTTCGTGGATTTATCCTTAGGCCCTCCGGCAATCCAGAGGCGCTATAGGTCAATGGGCGCTCGCCAGATGCAGCAACTGTGTACATAAACGGCTTACCGGGGCGAGCTCCAAATACTGTGGCCCCATTTATTTTGGGCATGTTTGAAACTGGCGGCGTCAGGATATAAGGACTTTCTTCCGTGTATTCAAAACTGTCACCATCCTTAAAAACCAGATGGTAAGAGATTTTTACGGCTTCGTCCCTTTGGCCAAGTTGCAGGTTGATTGGCAGTTTCCCACTTGGCGCAATGTCGATAGCCCTTGTATTCTGCGCTACCTTTCTACCAGAAAGGGCTGCGACGGCATCGATCGTCAGTGTGCCCTGCATAGGCGAGATGGCAGAGTTATTTACAATGTCAAAGTTCTTGACTACTTCTGGCCCGATGAAGGTAAAAGACCTTGCCTGAGCCTGGAAATCAAGAAAATCCTTAATCCTGGCCACCCTAAGGAACTGTCCGCCGCTTAGCATCCCTCCTGGAGCATTTGGCGCGCTCGAGACCCTGACGGCAATCAGGTTTTCTTGCCCCCACTTCAACCGGGGGTCATCTATAGGAAGTCTATAGATTCTCTCCTGGCCGGCAGCCCCGCCTCTAAAATTGGGGGGAGGATTCGTCCCTGGGTTAACCGTCCTGCCGCTTGTTCCAAGATACTCGCCATTCAAATAAACCTGGTCTCCATTTGCAATCCTCCCAAGGGCCAGATACAGGCCGCCCTTGAGAGCATCCTGGTCGCGTAGCGCCCTCGGCAGGTTGAACTTTAGCCTATACCATGCGATGCCCCGCAAGTCCGGGTGCCCCTGCTCGCCCCATGTCTGATTTACATTGATGGGCTTCCAATCTTTGTCGTCCAATCCAACGGTAGAATGAGATGGATTGTCTGCGGGATTAAACTTCCAGCCGCTGGCTAACTGGATCTGCCCCGGCCTAGTTTGTTGGGCAGAAACAGCTACCGTTCCGACTGCCAGAATGGCTATCAGTAAAAATTTGAACCTCATGTTATACCTCCATCCAAATATTCTACATTTTTTTTCCTGAGCATTAGCAAATATCGGCCTGAATTTTGATTATCTCTTTGCTAATCGGATGCAATAGTTCCATCTTCCATGCGTGAAGCCACATGCGGCTGGAGGGTATCCCGCCGTAAAGAACATCGCCAATGATAGGAAGGCCCAGGTGCGCTAGGTGGACACGAATCTGGTGAGTACGGCCAGTAAGCGGCTCGGCGAAAACCCAAAAGCCATCTTTATTGCATATTTCTGGCACATCAGCCGGGGAAAAGCGTGTCGTAGCTAGCTTCTGGCCAATCAGGTTGCTACCTTCGCAACCGTGTAGCACTGGCTGGGAGCCGAGTATGCGCCCAATCGGTTTTTCGAGGAGGCACGGCTCTAAGTGGCCAGGAATCATTGCCAAATATGTCTTTTTGATGGCCCGATTCCTAAACAACGAGCTGATTTCGCCAGCCACTACAGATCCTTTTGCAAGTAAGAGAACACCTGAGGTGCCTGTATCGAGTCTGTGGGTCAAATACAATTTTTCATTTAAAAAATAGCGACGCATTACAGCAAGAAAGTCGTGACGATCGGAAGCCAGTGTCCCTTGGGTTGGGATGCCGAATGGTTTGTTTACGGCCAGTACCCATTTGTCTTCAAATAAAATATCTGGCTTAATGTCAGGCACTTTTCCAAGGGATTCATCCACCGTTACTCTGATTTCTGCTCCAGCACAGGGCTTACGCCCAGCAACGCGTACGCGTCGGCGGTTTACCTGAACTCCGCCTAACCCCAAAATTTCTCGCACTTTACGGCGGCCTATCCCTGTCCTCAGGGAAATGAGTTGGTCTAGCCGCAACCCAACATCGCCTTGTCCAACAGTAAAACACCACGATTGCCTTACGGGTTCTTTTTGCATTTTGCGGCGCTCAAATGGCTCTGCTCTGCTTCAGCAATCTTTTCTGTCCCGCATAAAATCAGGCTAAAGGAAGAAACCGCATCGTCTTTCATTTGGCCATCCAAACAGAAAGGCCAGGTATCAACAGTGCCAGAGCAACGCATATTGTTGCGCCCCAAGTTTTGGTTCGCAATGTATATTTGGCAGCAAAAAAGATCATCACATATTGGGCCAGCAGAAACAGATCCACGAGGCCGTAAAGCGTGAGCAATCTGGGGCTATCTGTTTCCAACCAGTAGGCAAGGGAGGACGGCACAATCTGGGTGTGCATAAACGTCCCGACCGGATTCAGAAATGCCATTATTGTCCCCAGAAAACAGTATGGAACCGTAATGAGGTCTGGAACGCAAGCAACTACAAGGCCGTGTTTATATGTTGGCTTCCACTGCAGGTCTTCTTTGGAGAAGAGACTAACTGCCCAGTAAAGCAACCCAAAAAAGAAAGAGAATATTACAGAATTTATCATGCCAGAGACCGGATAGATGAAGGGCGTCAATCTGGCTTGAATTGTAGCGCTCTGCTCCAACTGGTCACTGGTCAATTGTTGCAATCGTGGACTGTTGGGCATGGCCCGCTCGATTTGGGCAAACACAAACTCCAGCGCATCTACCCGCAAGCTCCATGCAACCATGAAAACCACTATCGCTACAGCCCCCAGAACCATTGCTCCAGCCCATTGAGGCTTATTAGACAGCCGCCTAAATAGCTCGACAGGGTCGGAAAAAATACCAGAAATAATGTCCATCATGCCCATCGGCTTTTCCTGCTCTTGGTTAGCGAATTCAGATTCGCCAAACAGAGATCGAGTTGGTTGGTCTGACATCGAAACCTCCCATGTGAACAAGAATTATAACTCCAACATCCTCATAATTTCCTTACGGAAATCAGCAATGCCACTACCTTTTGTGCTAGAAACCCAGGCTATATCAGCTGAGAGCAAACCAAGTTTGGCGGCAACTTCTTTTCTTTGAAACAGTTGCTTTGATGACTTAACCTTATCGGCCTTGGTTGCCACTACTCTATAAGGCAATTCCATTGCCCCAAGCCAATCAATCATTTGAACGTCCAGCCTTGTCGGCCCAACCTCGGCGTCGACTAAAACAAATACAATTCGGAGGGAGTTACGGCCCTTCAAATAACCTTCAATCATAGCCTGCCATTTGGCTTTTTCGGTAGCAGGCCCAGAAGCAAACCCGTAGCCTGGCAGATCGACTACCCACCTGTCGTGGCCGGTCAGGAAAATGTTGATGAGTCTGGTTCTGCCAGGTGTTTTTGAAACCCTCGCCAATTGCTTTTGCTGGGCCACGGCATTCAGCAGACTGGACTTGCCAACATTGCTTCGCCCTACGAAGGCAACTTCTGCATAACACGCCCCCAGCTGCTTTACATCAGACGCAGAAACCAAGAAGTGCAGATCGCCAAGCAGTTGAGCCATGCCAGCACCAATCAAAAACAGTTCGAAGGCCCGAACCTTACTATGACACTATAATACCAGTTTCGATATACAAGTTACGAGTCACGAGACGAAAAACCTTGCCCTGTAAGGCGCGATCTTTTGAACGCAACTTGGTATGAGTTCGTGGAAGGGAGACTTGACTGTGACGACGACAACTGGTATCAGTGGTGGCCGCCTTCGCTCGGCTTGCCCGTGTAATCCACTCTGGGGGCGGCGAAAATCAGGTAGATGGCAAAAACTGCGAGGGCGCAACCATCCATGATTATTGTTGGCACCAAGTATTGAGTCAGTGATGGGTACCGCATAGATAAAAATCCTATCGCCAGGGTGAAGCACCCAAAGCCTATTAATCGCCCGCCCCAGCGGCGGGCCAAATCCTCCGGTAGCGCCACTTCGATGGGCACAACCCCCAGAGGATTTTTTATTTCTCCTAGGATCTGGACTCCCTGAAAAAGCAGGACTGAAGCAACTATGAACAGGAAAACGTATATCAGCATTGCAGGACTCCATAAACATTGTGGCATAACTTTAGTTTATATTTGAGCCAAGTTATCGCTCCGGCACCGTGTGGTGCTTCGGCAAACATGCCAAGGCCCCCAACAGCGCGAAGCAGGCTCCGGTCAGCATTGCTGTCCTATAGCCCCAAATGAAAGCGTCGGCTCCTGGCCCGCCAGGGCCCTGCACCAGAAGATTTTGCCACCCGCCTTCGCCAAGACGGCTCGCAGCAAGCCCACCCAAAATTGCTACACTCAAGGTCATTCCTATCACGCGCATAGACCCTAGAAATGCGCTGGCTAAGCTCAATTGAGTTCGCTCTACCGAACCAAGGACAGCGCTACTGTTTGGAGCGCTAAAGGAGGCCATCCCAACACCTATCACCGCCAGGGAAGCGACGATTGCAAAAAGCCCTGCACCTTGGCCTAGGAGGGTCAGCAACATCATGCCAATGGCAGTCATCACCATTCCAAATATGGTCAACGCCCTCGTGCCCACTTTATCGCTGAGCCTCCCTGCGAATGGGCTCAGTAGCGACTGCACTATTGGTTGCCCAAGCATGATGCAGCCGGCATATGTAGCTGAAAAGCCATGGGCCAATTGCAACCAGACCGAAGTAAGCAGACCCACAGCAAAAATCGCTATGTAGTTGAGCAGGGCCGCAACATTTCCAAAAGCGAAGGATGGGTTGCGCCGCAACAAGTCTAAATCTATCAACGGCTCAACAGTGTTTCTCTCGCGCATAAAGAAGGCCAAAAATGAAACAAATGAAATAGCGAATAATATTAATGTTGGCGCAGATGTCCACCCCCATTTGGCGTGTAGCGTAAGGGGCATCAGCATTGTTGCCAGCCCAACTCCCAGCCATATGGAGCCGGGAATGTCCAATTTGCGGTCAACCCTGATTTCGGGCACAGCTCCGCGCAAACGCCGCCCCCATAGCAGAACGACAATTCCAATAGGTATATTAATTAAGAAAATCCAGTGCCAGCTGAGGATATCCACCAGGAATCCGCCCAGAGGCGGGCCAAGGCTCAAACCAGCATAAACGGACATAACGTTGATGCCCATTGCCTTTCCACGTTCGCAGGCTGGAAAAGATGCTGCCACAAGTGCCGATGAAGTTGAGCTCAACAGCGCACCGCCACTTCCCTGTAGCATCCGAGCGGCAATGATGCTTGTTCCGCCGATTGAGGCTGCGGCCCCGACAGAGCCTAAAGTAAACAACGTCGTGCCCATCAAATAAAACTTTAAACGGCCCTTCTGGTCAGCCACCCGCCCCAAGGGAATTAATAAAACCGCCATGGTCAATAAATAGGAGGCCTGTACCCAAAGAGTCCCTTCAAAACTCAGTCCAAGTTGGGCGCCCATTACAGGGAGTGCGACAGAAATTATCGATCCGTCAAGGGGAGCCATAAAGGCTCCGACTGATGTAAACGCCAATATTTCCCATCGGCGACTGGATCCTAAGCCAGGGTCACTATGTGCAATCATTGACAACCAGCAGGCTTTGGCCTGAACGCGACAACTGAGCTTTCGTTTGTTTCCAGCCTAGGGCCATCCAGCAAATCGATGCAGTAAGGGATTGCGGGAAACACCGCATCCAGGCACTCGCGAATAGAACTAGGCTTACCAGGCAAATTGACAATCAGGGTCTTGCCCCTGGTGCCTGCAATCTGACGGCTCAAAATTGCCGTGGGGACATAACGAAGCGAAGCGGCCCTCATTTGCTCGCCAAAACCATACAAAATTCGATCGCACACATTAGCAGTTGCCTCTGGCGTAACATCCCTTAGTGCCGGGCCAGTGCCCCCGGTTGTGAAGACTAAACAGCAATCTTCCAGGTCACAAAGCTCTATCAAGATTTTTTTTATGGCATTCTGCTCGTCTGGGACTAAGCGAACAACCGGCTCCCAAGAACTGACCAAATAGCTACTCAGCGCTGTAGCTATTGCTGGGCCAGACAGGTCATTGTATTCGCCCTGAAAGGCCCTGTCAGAAACTGTCAAGATGCCGATTTTTGCGGGTTCCATCATTATTCGGCAATAGCGGCCTTAAACTCCTTGGCTTTGTCACCAACCCTTATGATTCTCAGGCTTCTGAGAGGATCTGACGGCTTTAGCGTTTCAAAGCCGTCTGTAACGGCAATCACTGTTCCAATTGGAGAATATTTGCCCGGCACCGTCGCATTTGGCCTTGCGGAAACCACAAACCCGTCTGGTGCAAATCCCAAAAGTCCCTTTTCTGATTTCAGGCTTCTGTTGGTGCTTCTTGGGAGCTTGACGCTTTGGGGCAGGACTTCCCTTAGCTTTGCCTCAAAAAATCTAGCCCTGGCAGATGTTATCGTTGCCAGAGGCGGCGTACTTGTGCCTCCGGCAACGGCAGGCACCCTTGGGCCGCGGCGTGCCGGCTCTGCTTTGCCCTCAACGGCTGCAAGGAAGTGCGCTACGTGCTCGGGGGAGCCATCGGGGTCTAGGCGAACCATGGCGCGCTTTGGTGAATCCACAGCGCCGAAACTAATATCCGCATACAGGCCGTCTTTAAGATAGAAGCTATCCCTGCTTAAACGATTTGGCAATTCTGCAACGCCGTATGCAATGATGGCTTGGCAGATTGCGGCATGTTGCTGGTGTTCAGCAAATGGCACCATATTGTCGTAAGTGTCATAAACGGTATGCCAAACCCACTGGTAGTTATGGTTGTTTAAGGGATTGGGAGGGCCGGCATTTATAAGGGTGGGAATTCCAGCCATAGCATAAACCGTGATATCGGTGCTACTTGGGGTTTCTGGCCTGACGTTTGGGAATTCATTTTTTTGGAGCGTAAATGGGAACTTGGAGTTGAGATTTACAAGGGGTGCTGTAAAACGCGCAAAATCATCATACCAATCCGGTGGCACGCTTGCGCCGGTTATCGCGTGGGGGCTACTGTCCCTGGCAGAAGCAATAATAATCTTTTCATTCCATTCGGGATGTTTTTTGGTGACATCGATAGAGCCCCACAACCCCATTTCTTCTGCGGCGAAAAGAACGACCATTACTGACCGCCTTGGCTTTATGCCAGACTGAGCAATCAGCCTCACTGCCTCCATCGCCGATGAAACACCGTTGCCGTCATCCACTGCGCCGGTGCCGGCGTCAAAGCTGTCTAAATGCCCACCGAGGACTACAAATTCATCTGGATTCTCGCGCCCTTCCAATACAGCTATCACATTATGGAACGGCACAGGTCCGAGCTTGAAGTGATTGCGGATATCGAATTGCAATTCGACTGCTTCACCCTTGATAACTAAGGCTTTGACTTCATCATATTGCTTTTCATCAAGTTTTATATCTGGCAACACCGGAAGGTCTTCCCATGAAGCTACGCTACTGTCCATTGCCTGAATTGGTTCTGGAGCGGATTGAATGGTGCCGAGTGCCCCTGCGTCCACACATGCTTGCACCAATGGGCTCATCGCAGTGTTCCTGCGTCCGTCTCTTGCATACCCATTGTTTCTGCCGGGCCACAACAGCCAGGCTCCCTTAATTTTGTCTTTCATACCTTCAATATCTTCAATTTTTTCCGGAGCGACAATCACATGTCCAGTCTGAATGCCCTTTGTCCCAGCAGTCAAGGTTGGGGTCGCAAAAAACAGTGCCTTTTCGTAGGGCTTGGTCATCTTTCCAAACCAGGGCCCTCTGTTGAATCCAACGGGCATAGTGCCAACCTCTTCCTTCCAGGCCTTCATCCCCCACTGCTTAAACTGCCACACTGCCCAGTCTGAAGCATTTATGTATGCATCTGAACCTGTGTATCTGCCGCCAAAGCGGTTTGCCAAAATATCGTCCCACTTCATTACCTGTGGATCCTTGGTGCCTATTTCGATGATTTTTGCAAGATTAGGGTCTTCCTGTGGTGCCGCTACGATAATCGCAGATACAGCAAACGCCATACATTGTGCGGCAAAGCGTCTGAAATGGAACATACTGGCCCTCCTAAGTTGGTGTAGCAAAATGATTCAAGTACGTAGCACAAGCAAAATAATTCTTGTAAAGAATATTCTATCTTTGAATGTATACCGGAAACCAGAGATTAAATCTTTGCCTTAGTTCTGAATTGTTGAGGCCTGCATCAAAAAAGCAAACGTGCTAGACCCAGGGACATCCTCTGATTACCATCATCCTGAATGCCCTAGTCTCCAATGTTATTTCTGCCCTATCCCTCGGCATTGCCGGTTCGCCATCAAGATGCCAATTGACTGGGTAATCAAAGCGAACCGTTGCCTTTCTAATGCGCCCCTCCTTGCGAAGCTTTGTTTTGCCATGTTCCCTGAACAGTTGTGGTAGCTCGGTAACAAAATCGATAATATTCGGCTTTGACAACGACACCCACTCTAGCGCCCCATCGGTGGGATCAGCGTCCGGAGCGATCCAAAGGTTGCTCCCATATTGTGGTAAATTTGCATAACAAAGACTCCACGCCAGTTCAGGAAGTTCAGGGGCTGGGCCATCCCATGCCGCTTTCAATTTTTCCAGGCCCGTCTTTGGTTCAGAAAGCACCATGCCTTCAGCGTCCCAATGAACGTCAATAGATTCTGTATTGTGCCAAAGTTTGACAGCAATTTTGGCATAACTAAAAAAGCCGCGCATTCCAGTCGATTTATCAAATACGTGTGCAACATCCCCTTCAAAGCCACATCCTGCTAAATTTAAAAATGGCTCTCCATCAATGCGTCCCACATCAATTTGAATTTCCCTCCCCCGTAAAAGGTTTTCCAGTGCTCCTACCGGATTTTCTGGAGTCCTCAGGCCGCCGGCCAAGCCATTGCCGCTCCCGCCAGGAACAGCCGCCAGCGGCACTGGGCATCCCATTTGCAGGAGGGCCTTTGCGGCATAATGTATGGTGCCGTCGCCGCCCCAAACGATCAGTGGGCCATCTGCCTTTTTTGCCTTTTCGATGGCTTCTGAGTAATCAAAAGGGAAAGTCATTTCTATTGGGTCGATGCGTTCTCTAGTACCAGAATCCATCCTTGCCAGGATTACATCGGGGTCTGTCCAATATGGGCCAGATTTAGGATTAAAAACTAATGGAATACGCATCAACCTTACTTCCAAATCATGTTGGCAATAATTCAGCAAGGCTGTACTTATACCACGGTTCAACCTGACTGAACTAATTTCAAAAATCCGATTTTGAAATTGCTTTCGCTCAACCTGTCGAATGGGGCATGATGCCAGGGAGACCGAACCTATGTGCCTTGCCAATGAGCCATGGCAAACTACCCACTATCCTTTGAAAACAACAACAACAACAACAACAACTTGCCACCCGCCACTAGCCAATCGTTGCATGTAACCATAGGATTAAGTATGGCAATTTTGGATTATTGCTAGTGTAATGTAACATTTTGATGTTATGTTGCACTAGGTCGGGGTTTGCCTGCAAATCACGACCGCTAGATGCTTGCAAGGGACAAATCTTAGTTCTGCGCCGTTCAAGGTTGCGGGGCAACCTTGAATGGCACCACAGAACTTAGATTTGTCAAACCTGCTCCGCCGTTAGGCAAGCATCTAAAGCGTTACTAGGTACTAGTTCATTTGCCGTGTTCTAAAATTTTGGAGGTTTTGGGGAGGCAATATGCCGAGTGGCTTTATCCACGAGATCAGGGCATACGAGCTACTCCGTGAGGCTGGCCTTGCTTCTGCTGAGTGGGGGGTGGTTTATGATGAGACAGACGTTAAGTCATTGTCCTTTGCCATTGGCACTCCGGTTGTAATCAAAGGAACAGCCATGGATGTTTGGCACAAGTCTGACTTGGGACTTGTCGCTTTTGAAGATTTCGGCTTGGAAGTAATTGCCAGCCAACATGAGCGTATGAAGTCTGTAGCATCAGCTCATGGTTCTTATGTTGGCACCCTGGTTGCCCGCAGGGTTGATTTTAAGCGACTTGCTGGTCAGCCCACTGAGGCCCTGGTAGCTCTTCAAAAAACGTTGGAGGTAGGCTGGACTATCGTGATGGGAATCGGAGGTATTCTCACAAATGCCTGGGGAGAAGAAATACGCCCCTTGCTATGGCCCGTGGCTATGGCCTCACCAAGTAAAGCATACGGCGATTTCAAAAATCACTGGCTGGGCAAGACCTGGCTGGGTGGTCTGAGGCAGGGAAAAGCCCTTACTAGCGAAACCAAGCTGATGGCTTTTTTTGAGGGACTGTGGCATTTGGTCAACTTGCTAGAGAGGGAAGGGGCTACGCTACTGGAATTGAATCCTGTCGTTTTGGATGAAGAAGGCAGGCCGATCGCTCTGGACGGTGTTGGGACAATTGAGCCGCACGTAAAAGCACAGATAAGGGTCGGCTTCGACCCTGAAAAAATACAGGAAATTCTTTTACGCCCCAAAACAATTGCGGTAGCAGGCATTTCCAACAAGCCTGGCAACCCCGGACGCACCATCTTGGACAACTTGCTCTTGGGAGGAATGGGCAGGGATGAAATTATTCCCATCAAGCCTGGGGCTACCGAAATTGATGGCATGCCATGTCTGAACAGTGTAAAAGACCTCAAGGCCAAGCCAGTCGATATTTTGATCATTAGCTTGCCGGCACCTGTGGCTGTTGAAACCATTGAGCAACTCTGCAATCAGGGGGGTGGCGCGGAAGTAGTATATTTGGTGTCCGGCGGCATAGGCGACGGCGCAGACACATCTGGCTTTGGCAAGCGGGTTCGGGATTTTCTTTCACAGCGCAGGACAGAAAATCAGTGGACTCCGCTCATCATCGGCCCAAATGGGTTGGGCTTTCTCAGTGCTGACAAAAAAATCAATGCCCTCTTTATACCTGACGAAAAACTGCCAGCCAGACTACTTGGCGGCCCTCTTGCCCTTGTCAGCCAGTCGGGAGCGTTTTTGGTCAGTCGATTATCAGCTTGCCCCTATTTGCCGATGCGCTATGCCTGCTCCATAGGAAATCAGATGGATTTGAGCCTGGCAGGTTTTCTCAAGGCTCTGGGTAGCGACCCGAACCTAAAGGTTGTTGCGACATACGTAGAGGGCTTCGCGCCTGGTGACTTAATAGAATTTGCGGAGTCAGCTAGAGAATTGAACAGCAGTGGGCGGCGGGTCGTGCTTTATAAAGGGGGTCGAAGTCAGGCAGGCATGGTTGCCGCAAGTAGCCACACGGGTGCTCTGGCAGGCGATTGGGAGTTGCAAAAGGCATTGTTGGCAAGGGCTGGAGTTATCGTTTGCGAAAGCTTGGCCGACTTTGACGCAGTTCTTGCATGGCTGGCATCTTTCCCCGATGGGAAACCCAGAAAGGCGGCGGTGGTGACAAATGCCGGATTTGAAAGCGTAGTCAGTGCTGATCTCGTTGAGGGGAACCTTGAGGCTGTTCATTTGACAGAAAAAGAAATTGACGAATTGACTGTGATTATCGAAAAAAATGGCCTTTCGGGATTGGTGAGTGCCCACCTGCCCCTGGATTTGACTCCCATGGCAAGCGAGACTCCATATCTGGAGGGCATCGAGCTTGTTGCCCGAGGCGAGGCCGATAGTATAGTTGTCGGCTTAGTTCCATTGACCCAGCGCCTCAGTACCCAAGACCCTCAAAAAATGGATGATTTTGCCAAGGCCATATTGGACATTGCCAGAAAGACTAACACCAGAATAGGCGTTGCTGTTGACGCTGGTTCAGATTATGACGTATGCCGAAAGTCCATTATGAAAGCAGGTTTGCCCCTGTTTAGTACGGTGGAAAGAGCGCTATTAGGATTGAGAAAACTATAGATATTTTTGACGAAGCGATAAATTATGAAAACAATTAAAACCAGTTGTCATCTTGGCTGTTATTGATTACAGCTTTTTTGGAGGTATTTATGTATTCACGAACCCTTTTTGCACTAGTGACACTGCCCTGTTTGGTTGCCCAGGCGCAGGAAAGCAATCCATTTTTTCAGGACTGGAAGACTCCCTTTCAGGTGCCGCCTTTTCAAGAGATTAAAGAAGAACACTTTCTTCTGGCATTCAAAGAAGGCATGGCAAGGCAGAAAAAGGAAGTGGATGCCATCATCAACAGTTCTGCGACGCCAACTTTTAGAAATACTGTTGAAGCATACGAAAGGTCTGGGTCGTTTTTGCAGAGAGTTTCTTCTGTATTCAGCAATCTGACTGGTGCAGAAACCAATGCGAAGCTACAGGCTATCAATCGCGAATTGGCTCCACTGCTCTCTGCCCATGGCGATGATTTACGGTTGAATGAAAAGCTGTGGTTACGCATAAAGGTTGTTTGGGAAAAACGGGCAAACGAAAAACTGAACCCAGAACAGGCCAGATTGCTGGAACGTACTTACAAGTCTTTTGTGAGGGCTGGGGCTGACCTCTCTACCGAATCTAAAGAAAAAATGCGAGTAATCAATGGTGAACTTTCTATGTTATCAGTGAGATTTGGTGAAAACTTGCTCAAGGAAAATAATGGGTTCCGCCTCGTTATTGACAGCAAGGAGAATCTGGCAGGTTTGCCAGATGGGCTTATTGCTCAAGGGGCAACTGATGCCAGGACGGCTGGGTTGGAAGGGAAGTGGGTATATACATTACAATCGCCATCAATCTGGCCATTTTTGACATATTCGGAAAACCGCGATCTCAGAAAAAAAATGCTGGATGGTTATCTGACCCGCGGCGACAAAGGCGATGAGGCAGACAACAAAAAAATTGCCAGCAGAATTGCGGCTCTGCGCGTAGGAAAGGCCAACCTCCTGGGGTACAAGACATGGGCGGATTTTATCCTCGAAGAAAACATGGCAAAAAGCCCCGAAGGCGTTTACGGCCTTTTGAATTTACTATGGAAACCAGTCATGGATAAGGCTCGTCAGGAATTGGCAGAGCAACAGGCAATGGTCGATGCTACAGACGAGTACATCAAAATAGCACCGTGGGATTGGCGTTATTACAGTGAAAAAGTGAGAAAAGCTAAATATGATTTGGATGAGTCTGAACTGACGCCCTATTTCCCGATCGATAAAGTGCGGGATGGAGCTTTCTTTGTTGCCACACAGCTATTTGGAATCACCTTTCATCCTCGCAATGACATTCCCGTCTATCACCCAGAAGTGCAAGCTTTTGAAGTCAAGGAAAAAAATGGCCGCCATTTAGGCGTATTCTTGGTTGATTTTCATCCCAGGCCAGGGAAGCGAGGCGGAGCTTGGTGTAGTACTTATCGGGGAGCCCAAAAGGACGAAAGGGGCAGACAGGTCAATCCCATCGTGGTGAATGTTTGCAACTTTACACGTCCGGTTGGCGATGCCCCGGCACTTTTGACCTCTGATGAAGTCAGGACGCTCTTCCACGAGTTTGGCCACGCCTTGCACAGTCTGTTCTATGCTGGCACATATCGCGGGATAGCCGGAACTCCAAGAGACTTTGTGGAATTGCCCAGCCAGATTATGGAACATTGGGCCACCGAACCTGAAGTGCTGAAAATGTACGCCAAACATTGGAAGACAAGCGAAGTCATGCCCGATGCATTGATAAGTAAGCTTCAAAATGCTGGCAAATTTGGCAATGGCTTCGGCCGAGGCGAATACCTTGCTGCAAGCCTTTTAGACATGGACTGGCATACTCTTGCTGAGGCCAAAGAACTCGACGCAGATGCCTTCGAAAAGCAGAGCCTGGCAAAGATTGGCCTAATCAAAGAAATTCCGCCCCGATACCGCACCACCTACTTTAACCACATTTGGGCTAGTGGCTATAGTGCTGGCTACTATGCTTATATCTGGTCTGCTGTTTTAGATAGCGATGCCTTCCAAGCATTTAAGGAGGCAGGAAATATCTTTGATCAAAAAACCGCTGACAATTTTCGCAAAGAAATTTTGAGCCGCGGCGGTATCCAAGATGGCGACACCCTTTATAAGAATTTCCGTGGCCGTGACCCGAAGGTAGAGGCACTGTTGGATAAGTTGGGTTTGAGATAAGACCGGCCCTCAAGAAACCTTATCGTTCTCATTGCTAATGAAGTGCTCTTTGGGATATTGGGAGTATCATGTTCAGGACTTCGCACTCTGTAAAGACGTTAGCTGAACCCGAGGAAATTTGGGCTTGGGTTAAGGATGTTACGAGGTGGAAAAATTGGCTTCTTGGCATTGATATGGTTCAGCTTCAAGGGCCACTTATTTCTGGCGTTCAGGGCCTAATGTTTCTCAGCGACGGCAAGGTGCACCAGATGGTAATCCAAAAATATGATTTAGGCCGGTTGGAACTCTATGTACTCTTGAGGTTTGGTACAAAAATGCATCTTTTGGTCGATATAACTAGACTTCCGACAGGAAGCCAAATCAAGTTAGAGGGTCAATTATTTGGCGCGATGGCAATTTTACATGCTTGGGGGTGGGGGAGAAACCTAACAACTGGCCTTGTTCCAACGACGCGTCGTTTGGGCATGCTTGGCCAGGGAGTCCAGTATTAGTTGCATCGATTTAGTTCCAGGGCTTTCAGCAATTTTTTGATTGCTACTCCGAAGGTGGCGGGTTCAGGTAATAGGCTAGCGACAAGAAAACCATTTTTGTGGATGTCGAAAAAGTGCCCAGGATATATCAGTAGCTGGAAGTCGGATAATAGCCTGAGGACACATTTTTCATCATCTTCAATATCTGGCCTCTGAATTAGGACGCTCCAACCGCCATAAACTGGGAGCCGCCGCAAATGCGGATGCCTTAACAGAAGGTGATCTAACTGACATAGGTTTTCTTTCATGCGGGCGAGTACTTGCTTTTGCAACTTTGGGGCAATCATTAGCAGTTTGGGAACTGCACAGGCGATGGGGGATGAAACTGACAGATACTGATCGGCGATGAAGGCCAGATGGTCTGCCAGGGCCCTAGCCATCCCCAGCATGGCTACCCAGGAAAGTTTTAGCTGGGGCAACACAGCTACTTTGCTTAGACCAGATAGCACAAATACAGAACATTTCGGGGTGGGCTCATTTACGACTGAGTGCAGGGCATCGGTTTGAGCTTCTATCGGATAAACAGAAAAAACTTCGTCAACGATTAATGGTAGATTCTTTTCTGTGGCTATCTGTGTCAGGTTGTCCCACTCTGTGCGGGTGATAAACTGGCCTGTTGGATTATTTGGATTGACTACGACAATAGCCTTGGTTTTTGAATCGCATGCTCTGTTAATTGCCTCGATATCCAGCCACCATCCTTGATCATAAAATGATGGTACCGTCTTACAGACAAGACCCTCCAGGCGCGTCAACCATTCAAATAGCGGGTATGCTGGGGATGGAGTGACGATGTTATCCCCAGGGTTGCCCAGTAATTTGAATAATGTGCTGTATGCTTCGGAAGTTGAAGCTGTCAGTTGTATGTGTTCGGGGTCTACGATTCCCTCGTACATCTCCGAAATGGCGATCCTTGCGCCGAGTGCGCCCTGAGGGTCAGGTTGGTGAGTAAATATGTCAGAGTTGGTTAGGGCGGACAAAATGTCGTCTACAGGGAAAATGAATCCACATTCTGTCGGATTTGAAACTGTCAAGTCTGACAATGGAATTGAATCTGTTTTTAGCCTGTTTAGAAGCTTGGTAAGTGAATTAGGAGAAAAATTGTCTGGTAGGCGGGTTGAAATATTCATTTTTGCAGGATAATAAATTTGTTGTCTGATTTGAAGCGGGAGGGGCAGTTGTCTAGGGTACCAAAAGTTGCAGTGTTGCTGGCTGGTTGTGGGCACCTCGATGGCGCCGAAGTGAGGGAAGCGGTTTTGACCTTGCTGTCATTGGATCAGCATGGTGCCGTTTTTCAGTGCATAGCTCCCAACGCGGAACAGTATCATGTAATCAACCATGTTACAGGTCAAGTGGCAGAAGGCCAGACTCGCAACATTCTTGAAGAGGCCAGCAGAATTTCCAGGGTTGGGCAATGTTTGGACATTTCAATAACCAAACCAGAGGATTTTGACGCGCTGATTATCCCAGGTGGATTTGGAGTGGCTAAAAACCACTGTACATTTGCCTTTGACGGATCTGGCGCATCGGTGCGCCAAGACGTTGCTACTTTTATCAAGGCATTCTTTGATGCAAAAAAACCAGTTGGGGCTATTTGCATCAGCCCTGCCCTTGTAGCCTTGATACTTGCGGATATTGGGATGCAAGGGAGGCTGACTCTGGGTTCAGGCCAAGGCGTGAGTACTGCTATTGGAGACCTGAGACAGGAACATATAGAAGTCCAAAGCGCAAGAGAAGTTATTATTGACAACGAACTTAAGCTGGTCACAACGCCTGCTTACATGTTTGATGGTGCAAGATTGGCAGATGTGTTTGTTGGAATTGACCGTTGCGTGGCAGAGATATTGGGGCTGGCGCAATAATTTCAAACATTTTATACTTGTTGGCGTAAGGGTAGCCTGTAGCTGGAGATTTTGTGATGGAGACTGTAAAGACCGACAGGAAATTTTCCAGAGTTGACTTCAAAATTGTTGCTACCGTCAAGAAGGGAACCATAGAGTTTGTGGGCGCAGTCAACAATCTGAGTATGGGAGGTCTGTATTTGTTGACCAGCCAGAAATTGACGGTCGGTGACGAAGCAGAAATTATGATTGCGCTGGATGACCAGCCGGAAAATGGGCTGGCGATTGATGTCAGGGTTGCTCGGGTCACGGACAATGGCATTGCCTTCGCATTCGATAAAATCGACTTCGATTCATATATCCACCTTAAAAACCTTATTGCTCTCAATTCAGGCGATGTGGAAAAGATTCAGGATGAAATGGTGTCTTTCTTGATTGATTCACACAACCTTTCAGAGCAGTGACTCTAATAGTTCTAGTATTGCTTCTGCCATTGTCTGGTCAATTTTTGGCGGATTTTCTACTACGTTGCCCACCAGTCTTGTTCCTCCGCCCGGCGTTGGAGCAAAAAGCCAGAAAGTTGGGACTTTTTCTGTCTTTTGCATGAAAGTTTGAGCGGGCCATTGGCTCGGTTCGGTATTTTTGTCCCTGTATGTGCCAATCCAACAAATTGAAATAAATGGATTTGCTGTTTCAGAAAGTTTAATCAGGTCAGGAACCCAGTGATGACTGTCTCCGCACCAACTACCGAAGATGGCTACGAGTGTGCACGGCACTCTGACACTTTGCCACCTCTTTATCTGCTCCTGGGAAATCTGGACTTTTTCATATGCAAAAAGAAATTCGGTACGGTGCTCCAAGATGGCCGCCGCTGTAGTTGGACCAACAATAACAGGAAGATTATCTTTGCTATCCAGAGGCAAGCCGCCATCTTGTGCTGGAATGAGGTCAAATTTTTGCGTAGCCTCGGGTACAGGCGCCTCTTGTGGAGAACCAGCCATTAGCAGCAACGAAATAATCAGGGAAATCATCATGTACACCCAATGCAACTCATGGTGCTTGACGAGCTAAAAGTGTGCAAGCGCCTGTGAAGCCATGCGATATTTTACATTCAAAGCAATCTTTTGGAACACTTATGCCGGAAGTCAGCAAACATCCTAAGCATCGCCGTTCTTCTCAACTACAGCAACGTTTGAGAAGGAAACTGGGTACTGCAATTGCAGACTATGAGCTATTAGACGATGGCGACAATGTACTTGTTGCCCTGTCTGGCGGAAAAGACAGCTGGATAATGCTTGATCTGCTACTTAACTTGTGTCGCCATGCTCCGATCCGTTTTTCAATAAGTGCCGCAACCGTTGATGGCGGATTTCCGTTATTTGATCCAAAACCGATTCGGGAAAAGTGTGCTGACCTCGGCATCCCTCATGTTTTGTTGCCGGCTCCGATTAAACCAGTGATAGAAGCCAAACCCGAATATAGCCCATGTGCGATGTGCTCTCGGCTAAGGCGCGGAGTCCTGTATTCGCATATGCGCGAGGTTGGGCAAAGCAAGCTGGCTCTTGGCCACAATTTGGACGACATTATGGAGACGTTGCTGATGAACCTGTTTTATGAAGGCAGATTAAGCACGATGCCTTTGAAATTGATTAGCAACGACGGGGCAATAACGGTGATTAGGCCGCTGGGTACCTGCGATGAGTCAGAAATTCTGGAATATAATAATTTACGGGGCTATCCTATCATACATAGTGGTTGCCCTTTGGGACTGTGCTCTGCGCCGACATCAAAGAGGCTTCAGATGAAGAAACTAATAAGAGACCTAAATACAGACGCGCCAGACCTTAGAAGGTGCATGCTAAGGGCAATGTCGAATGTCAAGACGACCCATTTGTTGGACAGAGATTTGCTCAATCTGCCAAAAGAATTGGCAAAATAGGAAATGCCAAATCGCAAAAAAATATTTGGGCTTTGCAAATGTTCGGTTTTCTTCGCTTTCTCTGTGTTTGTGATAACGTGGTTATTGATGAGCGCTTGGCCAATTTCACTTAATCTATTGCGTTATTACCCAAAGAAACTGGGATCTGCCTGGGCAGGTTGGGCGATGTCAAGATCCTTTCCTGCAGTAATCCAGAAGGTTATGTTGAATCAATTTGTTAGTCGATATGGCATCAATTTGGATGAAGCGGAAAAGCCACTAGACGAATACAAAAGCCTTCAAGAGTTTTTTACTCGCAGACTTAAGCCTGGCCTTCGATTGCAGGATGCGATGATGCCAGGCACAATAAATTGTCCTGTAGATGGTCGGATGGTTGCCCACGGACGCATTCGTAATGGAACTCTCATTCAGGCCAAAGGATTGCAGTACGGATTGACCGAATTGCTAAGACATCTTCCTTTTGCTGAGTGCTTCGAGGGCGGACATTTCCTGACGCTCTATCTGAGCCCGAAGGATTATCATCGAGTCCATGTCCCGCTTGAAGGTCGTGTACGGGCCGTCAGTCGAGTGGAGGGTGAACTTTGGCCAGTAAACGAAACTAGCGCGGCCCATGTTCCAAAGCTGTATGAGAGAAACCGGCGTGCGGCATGGCTGGCGGAAGGCCTCGGCCATGATTACGGATTAACGGTAGCATGCGTGTTAGTAGGCGCTACGCATGTCGGCGGGTGCATCATCGATGAACGCTGGTTAGACAATAATGAGTTGCCGAAGAATGGCGGTTTTTTGATCAATAATTTAATTTGCAGTCCTGGAGAGGAGTTAGGGTTGTTCCAGTTCGGCTCCACAGTCATCTTGCTCATTGGCGGCGAGATGGCCGACAAATGGGTGTCTACAATACCTGAAGGTACTGTAAGGGTTGGCCAGCGTCTTGGCGAGTACAGGTGATGGAAGCATTTTTTGTCGATGAACCGCTTTGGAAGGGAGAAGGCAATCTTGTCGGTGCCCTCGAAGCCCTTTTCGTCGCTTCCGGCGAGGTTCTTACTATTGAGCGGTTGCGAGAGCTGACGGGTTTGGGCGAAGGCGTTATTCGTCAGGGGATCGAAATGCTTCTAGAGCGTTGCCAATCCCCTAGAGGGGTTCGCCTGCTAGAAATCGGCGGGGGATGGCGCCTATCTATTGCGCCCGAATATGCAGAGCTTGTAGCAAAATTGGTTACCACTATGCGAAAAGGGCGACTGACTCCAGCCCAGAGGGACATTTTGGCCTTAATAGCTTACCGGCAGCCAATAACGGTACCCGAGATAAATGAATTTCGCGGGGTTACGACTGCATCCAGCCAGATTAAGAGCCTGCTGGAAAGGGAACTGATAATGCCGGTCGGACGCAAACATGTGGTTGGGCGGCCTATGATGTACGCAACCACGACAGGGTTTTTGTTGCGATTTGGGCTTAGGGATATTCAGGATTTGCCAAAGCTAGCCGATTATGGCGAAAGTAGCCTGGAGACTCAGGCGCTTGCTCAGATTGAAGCATCGCTGGCAGGCGGAGGGCTGTTTTCAGGATAAGCCCCGCGCCAAATGCTTTCCAGGTGATGCAAGCTGGACTTCTGGCTCAAAATTATCCAAGAAACGCTTTTAGTGTTTTTGAGTATCTGGGATGGCGAATTTTTCGCAAGGCCTTGGATTCAATCTGTCGTATGCGCTCGCGGGTAACAGCAAACTCGCTACCTACTTCTTCGAGAGTGTGCTCGCTTGCCTCATCTCCGACACCGAAACGCATCCGTAACACTTTTTCTTCCCTTTCAGAAAGGGTTTGAAGCACAGTGTTGACTGTTTCTTTTAACCGTTGCTGCGTAACTTGTTCAACCGGCGACACTACGGCCTTATCTTCAATGAAATCGCCTAAATGACTGTCTTCCTCTTCTCCAATGGGAGTTTCAAGACTAATGGGTTCCTGGGCGATCTTCATTACTTTTCGAACCTTGGAAACCGGCATGTCCATAGCCTTTGCAATTTCTTCGCTGATGGGTTCCCTGCCCAGCTTTTGCACTAGCTCTCTTTGAGTTCGAATCAACTTGTTTATCGTTTCGATCATATGAACAGGGATACGAATAGTTCGTGCCTGGTCTGCAATTGCTCTAGTAATAGCCTGGCGGATCCACCAGGTAGCATAAGTGCTAAATTTAAAGCCTCGGGAATATTCAAACTTGTCGACAGCCTTCATTAAACCTATGTTGCCCTCTTGAATAAGATCTAGAAACTGTAGCCCCCGATTGGTATATCTTTTGGCGATGGAGACTACCAAACGTAGATTGGCTTCAATCAATTCGGATTTGGCAGAACGGCTGATGCTTTCTGCCAACCTCAGTTTTTGCACGTCCGCATGAAAGCTCTCGCTTTCTGTTTCGTACCTTTCAAAAAATCGATTCAGTTCACTGGTGATGGCATTTATTTCTTTTTTGTATTTTTCTTTCAGAGAGGCAAACACGGGGTTGGCAATTCGGTCTTTTAGTTCTCTTAGCCTTCTTTCGCCATCCCTAACTTTTTCATGGTGTTTCATGATTTTGTCTATGAGGCGCGTGATGGCCAGGCTGTTAAGCCCCAGTCGACGTATTTGGCGGCTTACCAATGCCCGGCGGAAAAGTATTTCGCGATCAATATTTTTTTTCTTTTTCCTGGGGACATTTGCGCCAGAATCCCTTGCTTTCAGCAGTTCTTGAAGAGCATTGTCATGGGTCAATAGCTTTTGAAACTGATGATGAACATGTTGCGTCGCAGAAGTTGTGCCAGCATCCTCATCTTCGTCAATTTCGTCTGATAATCCAACTACCTCCCGGATTTTGCCTGGATTCTCTTTTAGCATCCTCCCGATGTCTATCAATAAGCTTGAAGCTAGGCGGCTACGCGAAAGAGATCTCATCACCCCCCTGATTCCAACTTCTATGCGCTTGGCAATTTCGACTTCGTCCTCACGCTTTAAGAGAGGGACAGTGCCCATTTCTTTTAAGTACATTCGAACTGGGTCGTTAAATTTATCTCCCTCGGGTGAATCGATGTCAATATCAATTCCCTTTTCTTTGTCAATTCTGCTAAAAACATCAAAGGGAAGAGCCATCTCAGCTTTGGCGGCTCGTCCGGCCTCTAAAGCTTCCTCTACAGAAATGCCAACGCCGACGCCAAGCTTCAGGAACATTGATTCCATCAGTTCCACGTCATCAACTATTGAGCTACTCTCTGGCAAGAAATTATTGAGCTCGTCTAAAAGAACGTAACCGCGTGTCCTGCCTTTGAAGATGAGTGCCTTTGTAAGAGCAAAATATAATTCGCAGGGAGTACTAAAAATCATTAAAAACCTCAGAACTTTTCAGTATAATTCGCTCACGTCAAAATGCAACACAAAATGTTTTTCTATTGAGCTCTTTGGATTTTTTCGCCTAACCTGCAGAGAACACAATCTAATACTGATATAGCAATTCACGCTTTTGCTACTTGCTTACGGCAAGCAAAGTTTGACAAACCTAAGTTCTGTAGTGCCATTCAAATTTGCCCCACAACCTTGAATGGCGCAGGGCTAGGCTTTGTCGGCATGGCAGTTCAGCTACAAAAAGTTGAACTGCTATAGCATTAATTTAAGTCCTCCTGCGCAGTGCCGACATCCGGGTTAATAATTGTGCTTGGCGCTTCTCCAGGAGTGCCTCTGATTCGATATCTAAAGGCAATTCGTGGTTTTTTTGGCGCTGCTTTAAATTGTTAATTTCTCTTATTACGTATGCCTTTTCAAGATTGATCAATGCTTTTTCAAGATTAATTCCTGGGGATCCCCTGTTAGCTAAGGCTGATTCAAGTTTTCTTACAGTTCCCAAAATTGCATCAGGAAGCAATGAATCGTTGCCATCCACATCTATTAGTGCCTGTAAGACAGAAGCTCCCTGCAAGTATTCCCACCAGCTGGTGGGTTGCTTGATGAATTCTAGCCTGTTGCTTTCGGAATGGCACAGGACGATAAGGGGCCGCAATAATTCATCTATTTCATGTTTTTCGGTATTGCTAGTTGTCACAGTCTCATGATTATTGTTTTGGTCAGCTTTTTTCCGGAGAGCGCGGTTGAGTTCGCTCTTCGGCACATTGAGCTCCGCTGCAACGCTCTGTAGCAATATCCAGTTTTCTTGAGTTTTGGGCATATGAAAATAAAATGAAACAAAGGCATGAAAAATTTCCATTCTCTCAGCAATTTTTTTTGTATCCTTGCCCTCCCGCGCACGATCGAGAATAAATCCCACCCAATCTGGAGCCTGGCGCACCATTTCTGAAAATCCTTCGGCACCAAGTTTGGCGCACCAAGTGTCAGGATCTTCGCCTGGAGGAAGAATCAACAGCCTTATATCGAAACCCATAGGCAAGGCTAATCTTAGTGATCTTTCGGTAGCTCTTTGTCCAGCTGCGTCTCCATCAAAGCAAAGCACTAGTTTTTTTGTATATTTTGCGATGGATTTAAGTTGCGCCTCCGTAATCGCAGTGCCAAGAGGTGCTACGGCCTGGTTGATGCCTTCCTGGCGAAGCCGAAGAACGTCAAAATAGCCTTCCACAAGCAGTGCGCCTTCGCGCATGGAGCTCTTAGCAGTGTTGAATCCGAATAGGTTTTCGCTCTTTTTGAAAAGATGAGTTTCGCGTGTGTTCAAATATTTTGGGTGCTCGCCGCCCATGGCTCTGCCGCCAAAAGCCACAAGGTATCCTCGCGCATCATGAATTGGGATGGTAAGGCGATTGCGCATAAAATCTCGCAAGCTTCCATGATCATTGCGCATTGCAAGGCCCGTCTGCTCAATCAACTCGGAGCTAATACCATGTTTGCGCATCATGGCTACAATGTTGTCCCGGCCTTCAGGCGCAAATCCCAACCCTGATTTAATGGCAAAATCGATACTGATGCCTCTCTGTCTAAGGTAGCTTTGAGCGAAGCCATGTTCTTTCAACCTATGTTCATAGTAGGATTGGGCAACTTCGAGCGCTGAACGGATCTTTGTATCGAGTTCTTCCTGGACAAAATTACGCTTGATCGGAATTTTTGGCAACTCAATTCCAGCCATTTTTGCCAATTGGCCTTTTGCCTCAGCAAAGTTTAGGCCCTCTCGCTCCATCAACCATGAAAAGGCATCGCCATGCTTATTACATCCAAAGCAGTGGTAGAAGCCCTTGTCTGGCACAACATGGAAACTTGGTGTGCGCTCGGAATGAAAGGGGCAAAGGCCGATCCATGTGTTACCTTGTTGGCGGAGTTTGACTGACTGCCCGATAATGTCGACAAGACTGATGGCTTCTTTGATTTGTTGAACCAGTTCTTTTTCCTGCATTATTCTTCCCAATCAAACAGCCTAGGTTGCCTTGCTTTTCCATCTTCCGCATGTGGGAAATCCGATGCTGGATCCCACGGAATATTAGCGTGGAACGGGCCAGACAGCGGAATATCGGGCGGTATCCACTTGATGGCAGGTAAGGCATCCAGTCGATTCAAAAAGGCGCGGCATCCTTCGATGGAGGGCATTGCTGGGACACGTAGTAGCGCAATCGGCGGGTCGGACAGTAACTCCGAAATAGATTTCGGGAAGAATGCCCTCGCCTCTATAGGGCTTGCCTTCCTCGGGTCGGCACCGATTCCAGGCGAAAAACTTGGCGGAGAGGGAGGCGGGCTTAGCGAGCTTCGCCACGGGTATCCGTACTTCAGTGCTTGTTCGGCTAATATTCCCGCAATTATTGCATCGTGGTTTATGCCAAGTTGGATATTGCATTTTAGTGTACTACTCAGGCCAGATTTGAGATTGGACATGTCAGCGGCAAGTCTGTCCCATTGTTGGCCTGAAAGCTGGTACTCCCAGCCACCCGTTATCGCTAAGCGCCATACTGTTTGACGACGCCAAAATGGAACTGATTTTGGCCATCCTCCGGCGTGCGTGCGAAGGCTCATGCCTCGCTCGATATTGGCCTGTATATCCTCGATAGCTAGCTGAATACTTTTAATATCAATATGGGCTACAGCCGTGGCCGGAATTACAATTTCGCCCCACAACATACACCAACTACAGTCATCATGCTCCACTGTTACAGATCCAACTCCGGGTAGAGACCACCCGTCGTTTACTTGCGGTACCCACCCTGCCAGCCCTTTGCACCAGGATGATGCAAAATCGCCTTCCGGCATTTCCGCCAAGTGGTACCACACATTCAGTGGAGATTCGACTGGGTTTGAGAAATGCGTTTTTTTTGAATGGAGAGCAATTCCTGGATAATTGGCCAAAATGTGCTCCACATCAAATTTGAGAGCATTCTTGGCTTGGGGCAAGGTTTCTTCTGTGTCCCAGAGAAGCGATATGCCTCCTGGCAAAACAACCGACATTTCTCCTAATTGCCTCAGAAACAGCGGCAGGCTAGTCTTGACTAACTGCATCCAATCTAGTTTCTGAACACTAAACCAGCCAGCCCATGGGGTATCGTATGAAGCCTGGATAACAAAGCCATGGCCTTCTCTTAGCATTTTAGTCAACCTTGGGTGGAAATGTGAGGCGGCCAGCTTTCCCTGGAACGTGCAGATATTTCCACGCACTTCTTATGTATTGGATTGCCGCGCCAATAGAGCAAATAGGATCCATCCCGCAAAGGCGGTATGCAAGCCACGCGGCTGTCACGGTACAGCCTGTGCCCCTTGGGTCTCCAGCCAGATGATCACAAGGAGGCATCCAGGTAAAACCATTTTTGTCGCACCAAAGATCCTGCACCGTACAGCCTGAAGCGTGCCCTCCCCTGATCCAAACACTTTTCATACCCATGTCCATTATCTTTTCGGCGACCTCCTCCAAAGGCCCATCGGGAATATCAGCAATCAAGCGAGCCTCAGGAATGTTTGGAGAGATTACCCAGAGATCTGGAGCAAATTTGCCGATAATTCTTTGAATAGTGGATGCCTTGTGCAACTCAGCCCCATGGGTTGGAGCGAGGATTGGATCCCAGATAGCAAATGATGGAGCTAAGCGGTCAACTATGGACAATACGTCATGAAGAATCGAAGAACTATGAAACATGGAAAGCTTGACTCCCCATTTACCGCAGAGATGAGGTGCAAGGTAACTCAATCGCCTGGCAGGATCGATACTCGGCTCGGCAACCTCATTACATTCTAACCCGTTTTGAATGGTCTCGGCCATGGGTATAGCCATCGAAAACACGCCCAATCCCGATGCAACCGCTGAATCTCGCAAAATCCCCGCTCCAGCGGAGGGATCGAATCCACCCAAGAATAAGGCAACGGGGAGGTCTCCAACTGGATGAAAACAGCCCATCCTTTGAGCATCCAACAAAATAATCAAACCCTGCGGGATATATCGATTATCTCTACGATACGAAGGCCGAGGGAATCTTCAAGCACAGTAACTTCACCTTTCATAATGGCCCTGTTTCTTACAAGCACATCCATTGGCTCGCCTGCGCTTTTTTTCAGTTCCACGATTGAGCCCACCTCTAAATCCAATAGATCCTGAATAGTCATTTTTGTGTGGCCGAGGTTTATGTTGAGGCGAAAAGGTGTGTCAATGACCGGCATTAAGTCTGAAACCACATTGATGAACGTGGCTGTTTTTTCTGAATCAGTTTTGTCGGCTCGTTTCATAAGAAAACTTCCACCAAAAGTGCTTTTGGTTTGGGAAAATCAAGTCACCTGAATAGCCCATTGTACAACTAATACTTCGCTAATGGGCCTTCGGGGCCTTGGTTTGGCCTTTGGGTCTGTAGGAGGTTTTGGCCTGAATTGTTCATTCAATTTGTCCTTGATATCTGCTGCAACAACATCCTTGGTCTCAGGTTCATTAACCTCTACAAATTCAATTTCAGATAGCCTATCGAATGCGATGGCCTTGGCTTTCTCTGATTCGTAAGTCGGATTGTCAGAAGCCATAGATTTGCCGAGCTGCTCATCAATAACTATGATACTGATTTGGCATCTCAGATAGGCCCCTCTCTGTCCGCGCTCCCCCTGCGCAAGATTGACTAGATGAGTTTGATTTACGGCTGTCTTATACCCTGTGTCTTCTTCCTCTTCGTCGCCGTAGGCTTCATAAGCAGGCGCAGTCGGCCTGGACGGCGGCGGTTCAGCTACCCTAGGTGCTTCTTCAACCGCTACATGGTCAGAATCAGCGGCCTGGTCTGCGTTGTGTTCACTGCCCCCCTTAAGCATAGGGCCCAAAAATAGGGCTCCTGCACCCGCACCTAGCACAAGTATCAAGCCTATGCCCCCAAAAATCATTAATTTTTTGACATTCATAGAGCGACTCCTTAAAACCTACCAAGGATAACAGTCTAGCAATTTTTACCAAAATTCTAAATACTGCGGGTGCTTATGTGAAAAAAATACCGTATTTCCATGATTCATCACTCAAAACATCGAAATGGCGGTTTTTATAGACCATCTAAGACAATAGTTGCTAATACTCGCTGGAATTTTATCGTTTTTGTTAAAAACACAAAATTAAAGATAAAAAATATGCATTTAGTATTTCAATATAAAAAATAATTATCAAACTGTAAAAATTTAGTAAATTCAAGAATAACACCCAAAAATAAAGACGGCCTGGATTGCCCAGGCCGTCAAAAAAACTAGAGATATTCTATTTTCTCTTCTTTCCGCCCTTGCCATTTACTTCGTCAGAAAGTTTTTTGCCGGGCTTAAACTTTGCGACAGTTTTGGCAGCAATCTTAATCGCTTTGCCATCGCGCGGATTGCGACCGGTGCGGGCGCTACGGGTAGCGGTTGAGAAGGTGCCGAAACCGACAAGGGTAACCTTCTCTTTGGATTTTAGAGCAGCACTGATGCTGGCGATAACTGTATCCAGCGCAACTGCGGCTTTGGACTTGCTGATTTCTGCCTCTTTTGCGACGGCGTTGATCAGTTCGGCCTTGTTCATGTAAACCTCCATTTATGGGGAACAAAATCCCCTGGTTTTGGGTGTGAGAACGAGCTATCGTTTGATAGGCGTTCCAATTGAATTTTCAAAGGTCATCCCACAAAAACCCCAGTGGATTCAAGGGGAAAACTAAACTATTGGCAGGATATGTCTCTAGGTCTTTAGTGTCAAGCATTTTTTTTTTTTTTTTTTTTGGGTTTTAATACCTTTTGAGTTCCCCTTAACCCACCTACCCAAAAATTTGGGAAATAAAGGAATTTTAAAATTTTA
>Ga0082212_10001363_pt1 | contig 35919 bp, 31 predicted proteins | sample TergutNt197P3_FD_71548 | JGI IMG/M metagenome (GOLD analysis project Ga0082212, IMG submission 71548) | Neocapritermes taracua P3 segment gut microbial communities from Petit-Saut dam, French Guiana - Nt197 P3 | ecosystem: Host-associated > Arthropoda: Insects > Digestive system > Gut ...
GTAGCTTTACAACCTTTCCGTCATTGCGAGACAACTTGTTGTCGAAGCAATCCAGTTTAATAGTTGTATCCTGGATTGCTTCGTTCCTCGCAATGACGGGATGCGACAATTTGAAATGCACCCCGGCAAGATGAAATTTTTGGATGATTCCGTTTTTTTTTATACTTTTGGCGCTTCTTTTTACAACTGACTGTAAAAAATTAATGAGCTATACGAGATGCGCAGACTAACAATTGGAATTTTTTTTTGCATACTGGTTGCCGGATTATCTGCCCAGGCGCAAAATACATGGGTCATCAACGGGAAAATTTCAGATAAACAAACGGAGGAGGCTGTGGATTATGCAAACGTGTTATTGCATAACGCCGCCGACAGTACGCTGGTAAGCCATACCCATACCCGGGAAGACGGCACGTTTACACTTGAATGTGGCAAAGCTGGAAATTATTACATCACCATCAGCATGCTGGGTTACACCACAAGGCAGCTTTCCTTGACGCAGCTGACGGCTGAGCAAATGCGTATTGAGACGGGCAACATCCAATTGGAGCAATCGTTTCAGCAATTGTCGGAGGTGACGGTAGTCGGACAAAAACGTCAAATCGTATACCAACTCGACAAGCGTGTTATCGAAGCGGCGGGCTATATTTCGGCAGCCGGCGGCACGGCTGTCGATATTCTGGAACAAACGCCGTCCATACGTGTTAGCGCCGAAGGAGAACTGACGTTTCGGGGGAGTTCAGGGTTCAAGGTGTATATCGACGGAAAGCCCAGTACGCTGGAAGGAACAGCCGCTTTGGAACAGATACCGGCGGGACAAATCGAAAATATCGAAGTCATCACCACGCCTTCGGCCAAACACGACCCTGACGGAACAGTGGGCATCATCAACATCAACACCAAAAAACAGGCGATGAAAGGCTGGAGCGGCATGGTCAACGGGATGTTAAGTTCGGTGGAATCGTATAACTTCGATTTTCAGTTGATGCAAAAGACGAACAAGATACAATGGCAGGTGGCAGGTATTGCGTCGTGCAGATACCGGTTGAGCGATTTCGACCAGATAAAAAAAATCACGCTCAACGACACGCTGACGACCACCCATTCTGCCGGTAAGCGAAAAGGATATGGCGATAATTACTCACTTCGTTCGGGCCTCGAATGGGAACGGAAAAATACCAGATGGACGGTTTCGGCGGAAGGCGGTTATCGGGGCAGCAACCGTGGCGGCAGCCTGCATTACGAAGATACCTACCGGTCGCTGATCACCAACGAACAGACAGCCGAATCGCTGAATGGAAGTGATTTTGTTGACCTGCACGAGTGGTTTATACGGGGCGACGCAGGCTTCGACCATCAATTTCAACGGAAAGGTCATAAACTTACAGGGACATTTTTCCTGATGTATGGCGGCGATGCGATGGAATATTTCCAAACAGACCTGTTCAACATGAATGGCGGTCGGGAACAGGGCCACAAGGCCTGGGAAGATGAATACCGCGTGACGAGTCGGGGTACACTCGATTACGTGTATCCCTTTAGCGACAAGAACAAGCTCGATGCAGGTTATCATTTCAACAGCTATACCGAGGACGGCGACTATACGATCGATTTATACAATCCGCAAACGGGGCGTTTTGAACGTCGCGACGACCTGTACGCCAGGTATATGTTTCTCAGGGACGTACATTCCATCTATACGCAGTGGGCAAATACCACATTCCGCTTTCAATACCAGCTGGGACTACGCGGTGAATATACGTACGACGTGATGACAAGTTCGGAAGCCTGGGCAGAACATCTATATCGCCGGTTTGAACTTTTTCCAACCGTGCATTTGGCATACGTCCTGCCGAAAGAAGGCAGGGTAAGTCTGGCCTATTCGCGCCGGACAACCCGACCCGCCCTGTATTACATGGAGCCTTACGTGGTTTATGTCGATTATTATACGGCGCAGATAGGCAATCCGGCCATCCGCCCGGAATACACCCACTCCATGGAAGCAGGCTATAACAAAAGTTTTGGAGACAACACGCTGGCCGTAAGCCTGTTTCATCGCATGCGCAAAGACAAGATAGAGCGCGTTCGCGTTCCCTATCATACCGGTGTGACGTTGGATTCGATGGCGAACGTAGGCAACGATTATGCAACCGGCGCCGAGCTGTCGGGCACGATTCAGTTCAAGCGGTGGTGGAACATGGACGCCAACGGCAGCTTATATTATTATAAGGTAAAAAATGAATACAAGGTCACCGGGCAAGACGAAGAAAGCTGGAACTGGCAATTGGCAATCAACAATAACTTCGAGCTGGGCAAAACAACCCGCATACGACTGGAAGGATATTATGTCGGGCCTTCGGTGAGTACGCAGGGACGGGTGAACGACTTCTTTTATGTCAACCTGACGGCGCGCCAGCAGCTTTTCAACCGTCGTCTGACGACAGGACTATCCATTCGCGACATCCTGTCGTCAGCCAAATACATCAGTTCGCAAGCGACGACAGGAATGGAATCGCATACCAAAATTTATCCGCGCTCGCCTTTGGTCACGCTGACGGTTTCGTACACCTTCAACAATTTCAAGTCAAAAAGCGGGGAAGACAAAAGCACGCATGATGGATTTGAAGGGTCAAACAGGTAACCGTATCTTATTTTAAGACCCTGATTTTCACATTTCTGAACGACACTTCATCCTGATGCTCCTGCAAGAGGATATGACCTTTTTCAACATCGCCAAACATTGGCTCGCAATCTTTAAACTTACTCAGCTTGAAGGCCTCCTTGTACGCATCGCTTTTCCGATCAAACGAAAGCGTCTTTTTCCCGTTCAGGTAATGCTCCACTTTCGACCCTTTGGCGACGATCCGTGCGCTGTTCCACGCGCCTATCGGGAGATTCTTTTTGCTTTTTGCGGGCGGAAACATATCATAAAGTCCTGCCTGTGTGCGATTCCCGTCTCGCCCTGCTTTGGCGTCGGGATGAACCTCGTCGTCAAGAACCTGAAATTCCAATCCAAGCCATCCACCTTTTTCATACCGCGTAAAGAAGTATTTGATGCCGCTGTTAGCTCCTTTCGTAAGTCTGAACTCTACGGTTAACTCAAAGTCGGAAAACTGATCTTTCGTAATAATGTCTCCACCCCGTTGAGGCCCCCCCTTATTCACAGTCAATATCCCGTTCTCGACGACCCAACCCTTTTCGGGAGGCGTGTCTTTTCCTACCGACGTCCAGCCGTCTAAGTTCTTCCCGTTGAAAAGCAACTTCCAACCTTGCTTCAACTCTTTCGCAGTCAATGTGTTATCTTGCGCGTAACACGTACCGGCAAGGATGCACAATCCCCAAAAAACAATCATAAATTTTTTCATAGCAGATATTTTTTAAAATAATATGTATTTTCAGAATGACAAAAATACAAAATAATTCGTATCTTGCGGCGTGAAATCATTAAATTAACATTAGTTATGATGAAACGCATCAAGAACAAACAAGCAGAGAAAGGTAAGCAAGATCAAAAAAAATTGCCAAAAGTAAATGAAAAACGCGAACATCGCGTTACATTCTATCTGAATGATACGGAGTACAAGGCTGTCAGGCGTCATGTTAAAAAGTATAACATTACGAATAAATCGAACTGGTACCGTCGGACGATTCTTGCCCATATCTGGCAGAAGCTGGGAGACGACCTGCCCATGTTGTTTCCGGAAGATGAAATGCGATAAAGGTTTTTTAGTTTCAGTTTTTAGTCTTAGTTGATATGACTTCATTTTCAGACGAATATTTTATGAAGCAAGCCTTGCAGGAAGCCCGTCGTGCAGCCGATGAGGACGAAGTGCCGGTAGGCGCTGTGATTGTATGCCACGACCGAATCATCGCCCGTGCCCACAATCAAACCGAACGGCTGAACGACCCAACGGCACATGCCGAAATGCTTGCCATCACCGCTGCAACCAGTTCGTTAGGCGCTAAATACCTGACGGAATGTCGATTGTATGTCACGGTAGAACCCTGCGTGATGTGCGCCGGCGCTATTGGCTGGGCGCAACTCGCAGCCGTAACCTATGGGACGCCCGACAAAAAACGCGGTTACACCCTGTTTGCACCCGAAGCACTTCACCCCAGGACAGAAACGTGCTGCGGCGTGCTTGAAAGCGATTGTGCCGACATCATGAAGGTTTTTTTTCAAGAAAGGAGGCTGTCGTAAAGGGCAGGAATTTATCTTCCTCGTTTCAGTTCCTTTTTCAGTATTTCATAAATTTCCTGTTTGGATTTTTTATGTAATACAGTAGATTCGTCTGCAAGTTGAGCAAAAGTTTCGGAATTGTAAAATAAATCAGCGGCTTGTGTTTCATCTATTTGATTATCAAGCATCAGTTGTTCTACAAGGAAATCGTCCATTTGAAGAATTTTTGAATCATTTTTGCTTACTGTCAAAGAAAGCATTTGCAGCGAAGCTGTGGTACAGAAACAAATTTGGTGCATCGACTTTTTGAAACGTAATTCTTCAATAAATGCTTCTTTAGCAACATCGCCGTTCAGATAATCGTAAATGCGCGCAGCAACATCGTCGTTGGCAACTGGCCCCTCAACAATATCGTAATCGTGCATCGATTTTGATGCAATACTTGCGCGGTTCTTAACAACAAAATCAAGCCATTCGTCAGTATAGCTTTCAAAACGTAATACTTTAAAATCCTTGTCTTCAAAGGCATATTCATTGAACTCAAATTCGGTAATGATGGGCAATGTATCGTGCCACGAAGCCACGCGAGCAGCAATGTTCTCTGCTTGTTTGAGAATTTTTGTAACATAAAAACCATGTCCGAAATCAGTTCCAATCCTGCATTTTGACAGGTCAACTGTTTCTATTTTCACATCGCTACCGTGATATACTTTCATCGCAACCCTCCATTTCTACGACAAACTGCAAACATTTCACGTTCAACCCAAAATGGATTCTGAATATGCAATGCCCACCAGTGATTTTTCAAATAATCGAAACCTCCATACTGACGTAAATAGAGGTATGCTTCACGTTTGTCCATTTTGTATGCTTTAGCAAATTGGGCAATCATAAATGTAATAAACCGAATTTTATGATGCATTTCTTCATTCATACTCGTTATATTTTATAGTTACTATATTTGTTTTGTGTTCAATTTTCTACTTTGTTGTGGCAAGCAGCGCAATACGTTGAATTTCGCGGGTAATATTTCAACTGAAAGCCATTGCAAAAGTAATAAAAATATTTATCTTTCCTGCATCATTTTTTAAAATATACGTTAAGCGAGGGGTTGATGATATCTTATGGTCGTAATGTGGTTAGGACAATATATTACAACACAAAACGTTTTATGAAAAAAAAGGAGATGAGAAAAGTCGAAGGAATTTGTTTTGCGCTCCTGATTGCGGGAGCGATATGCGTGTATGGACAGTCGCAGCAGCAGTCGCAGTCGCAGCCGCGGGCTACAGGCGATATTTATATCCGCGACCCGTTTATCGTGGCGGATGCTGAAAAGGGTATTTATTATATGTATGCTTCTTCGTCGGGAAAGGGGCGCGACGGGCAGGCGTTGGGCGGCGTGGCGGTCTATGAGAGCAAAGACCTGAAAATGTGGGAAGGTCCGAAGCAGGTTTTTACCGTACCGGAGGACAACTGGATTACCGGTGCGGTGTGGGCGCCCGAAGTACACCGGTATCGTGGACGGTATTATCTCTTTGCCACGCTCAATAGTGATGTCGAATGGAAAAAGCCGAAGGAGGGATGGCCGAAGTATACGTTTCGGGGCACGCAGATTTTCCATGCCGACGCTCCCGAAGGGCCGTTCCTGCCTTTCGATCGCGTACCTCATACGCCGATGGACTATATGGCGCTCGACGGTACGCTCTGGGTTGAGGACGACACGCCCTACATGGTTTTTTGTCACGAATGGGTGCAAGTGGAGGATGGTACGATGGAGGTTGTGGAATTGAAACCCGACTTGTCGGCACCTGCCCGACAGCCGCTCAGCCTGTTCTGCGCTTCGAGCGCACCGTGGACGCCCGAAGGCAAAGAGAGTTATGTGACCGACGGATGTTTTTTGTATCGTACGAAATCGGGGAAATTGCTGATGATATGGTCAAGTTTTACGAAGGAAGGATATGCCGTCGGCATTGCCGAATCGGTAACCGGGAAAATCTACGGGCCATGGAAACAGCAGCCCGAGCCGATCTTCAACAAAAATGGCGGACATGGCATGATTTTCAAAACGTTTGAGGGTCAGTTGTGCCTTGTCTTCCACCAACCCAACGGTGGCGGCGCGGAACGGGCGCATTTCTTTGCATTGGAAGACATCGCTGATACGCTGATAGTCGGAGCGGAAATAAAGTAAAACCCTCCCCCTCCCTCCGCAGGGCGGGGGAAGGAAGCGGCATAGATTATGAAAGACGAGAAAGCAGGACTATTTTACAGATTTCTCAGGTGGCGGCAACGACATGTCAAGGAGTCGACGTTTGTTTTGATAATCAGTTTTTTTGTGGGGATAGGCTCCGCAACGGCCGCTATCTTGCTGAAGACTACCATTCACTTCATTCAGCATACCCTTACTTCCAACTTGCAGGAGGGGGCAAACTATTGGCTGCTGATATGCCCCGTTATCGGGATTTTGATATCCGGGCTGTTTGTCAAGTATGTCGTGCGCGACGATATCAGTCATGGGGTAACCAAGATACTGTTTGCCATCTCCCAGCGCAAGAGCCGGATCAAGCCCCACAACACATGGTCGTCGCTGGCGGCGAGTGCCGTTACGATCGGTTTTGGCGGTTCGGTAGGCGCCGAGGCCCCGATCGTACTGACCGGAGCGGCGATAGGTTCAAACCTGGGTCGGCTATTCCGGTTGGAACAAAAAACGCTGATGTTGCTCGTAGGCTGTGGCGCGGCAGGCGCTGTTGCAGGCATCTTCAAGGCGCCGATAGCCGGACTTGTTTTTGTGATCGAAGTGTTGATGCTCGATCTGACGATGACGTCGGTGTTGCCGTTGTTGATCGCGTCGGTGACTGCCGCCACGATGTCGTATATCTTCACCGGCTCCGAAGCCATGTTCAAATTTTCGCAGACGGAAGCGTTTCTTATCACGCGCATCCCGTACGTGCTGTTTCTCGGCGTCTTTTGCGGATTTGTCTCGCTTTATTTTACGCGAACCATGATTGCCGTCGAAAGTTGGGTGCGCCGCAAGTTGAAAAGATACCGTTACAAGTTTCTGGCGGGCGCTGCCGTTCTGAGTGTGCTGATATTCCTTTTCCCGCCGCTGTACGGCGAGGGGTACGACACGATCGGCTCGCTGTTGAACGGACAGTTCATGCACCTGATGGACCAAAGTCCCATTAACCTGTCGAACGATAATTATTGGTTTATCATCCTGTTTTTGGTGTTCATACTGCTCACGAAGGTGTTTGCTTCGAGCGCGACGAACAGTGGAGGCGGCTGTGGCGGTATTTTTGCGCCAAGCCTTTATCTGGGATGTATTGCAGGGTTTATTTTTGCGCATACGTGTAACTATTTTGATTTGGCGATGCCGCTGTCGGAGAAGAATTTCGCCTTGTTGGGCATGGCGGGCATGATGTCGGGCGTGATGCACGCTCCGCTGACGGGTGTGTTCCTGATTGCTGAACTCACTGGTGGGTATGATCTGTTTTTACCGCTGCTGATCGTCTCGATCAGCTCGTATGTGACCATCATCTCCTTCGAACGTCACAGCCTGTACACCATGCGACTGGCGCAAAAAGGCGAACTGATGACCCACCACAAAGACCAGGCCGTACTTACCCTGTTGAAGATTGAAGACATCATCGAAACGGATTTTGTGAAGGTAAGTCCCGACATGACACTCGGCGATATTGTACGGAGAGCCATTTCACAGAGTTCGCGCAACTTTTTCCCTGTTGTGGAGGCCGACGGAAGGTTGATTGGCGTCATTCAGGTCGACAACATCCGCAACATCATGTTCCGCCCCGAACTGTACAACCGTTTACAGGTGTCGCGTTTCATGATTTCGCCTGCCGCAAAAATCATCAACACCATGACGATGGAGAAGATAATGAAGATTTTCGACGACACGAAAGCCTGGAACCTGCCGGTCATCGATGCGAAAGGTTATTATCTCGGCTTCGTCTCCAAGTCAAAAATCTTCAACGCCTACCGTGAGGCGCTTGTCGACACGTTTACGGGCGATTAATCAATTGTTTTACGACTGTCGGCTTGTCGGTCGTGATATAGTTCACGCCGGCTGCGATCATCTCCTGCATGTCGGCTTCGTTGTTCACCGTCCATACGTTCACCGGCATTTTCAGGGCGCGTGCTTCGGCAATCCAGTGTTTGTTCTTTTTAAAGACGTTCAGGTTATAGTCGATACCGGTTATTTTGAGCGCTTTCAACGCTTGCGGCGACAGTTCGCCGTTGAGGTAGGCCACCTCCGCTTTAGGGTCGAGGCGCACCAATTCCTTGCAGATGTTCAGGCTGAACGAGATGTATTCCGTTTGCTTTTTCACGCCGGCTTTTTTGACCATTCCCACGATCGTGGCCACTGTCTTGTCCTCTATTTCCTTGGTGCTATGGGGTTTTATCTCCATGACAAGTTTGGTTTTTTTATCCTTTTTGCCCTGTTTCAGATAGGCTTCGAGCGTAGGTAGCGGCTCGCCGTTTTTCAGGCGAATGTCTTTCAGTTGCGCGTAGGGTGTATCTTCAATTTTCATACCTTCGATTTTATCGTCATGGTTCACGACCATCACGCCGTCGGAGGTTGTGTGGACATCAAATTCCGAGCCGTAAATCTTCAGTTCCTGGGCTTTCCGCAGGGATGCAATCGAATTTTGCGCCGAGCCTTCAACGTCCCAGTACCCGCGGTGCGCAATCACTTGCGTCTGTGCCGTCAGCAGCCCGAATGGGAGGGCGGCAAGCAGTAGTAAAAAAATGATGAATCTTTGTTTCATGCTAAAAGGGATTATGCATTAAAAAACGACGACAAACCGAGCACAGAGGCAAACTTGTTTGACTATGTCGAGGTGCGAAGGAGTTCTTTTCACGAAGTGAAAAAAACGGCTTGTCGGGCGGGTGCATTTCAAATTGTCGCATCCCGTCATTGCGAGGAACGAAGCAATCCAGTATACAACGCTTACACTGGATTGCTTCGCAAGCTCGCAATGACGGAAAGGCTGAAAAGCGACAATTTGAAATGCACCTTGTCGGGCGCCGTCTTATTCAGTTTTGTAGCGGATACCGGGTAAAGGAATGGTTTCGTATTTCTCCATATCCATTTTGCCCATCTGTCCCGATGCAAATTCCGTCGGCATCAGGTTCAGATCGGAAGCGATCATTTTTTCCCATGTAACGGTCTTGCCGCTGTAAGCCGATTCGCGCGCCATGATCGCGGTCATGGCAGAGGTGACATTGGTTTCGGCAACATCAAGGACAGTACCTTTGCGGATGTGGTTCACCAGGTCGATATGCTCCAAGACATACATGTCGTGTGTTTTAAATTGTGCTTTGGCTGCTTCCTGGTCATATTTCCATACTAAGTTTCCTTCCAGATCGTGAATACTGAAGTCGTCGCTGTTCCATACGCCCTTTTCGCCTTGGATGATGGCGCCTCGCATATTATCGGTGCCGTCCATCCGTCGCACCATACCATACATGCGTACGCCGCCTTCGAACTCGAAGTCCATGCTGAAATTGTCGTACACATTCCCGACAGTACGCCGTATACGCGAACCGAAAGCGCTCACTTTTATAGGTTTAAGATGCGAGAACCAGACAAAAATATCAACCCAATGAATCAGCATGTTGCTCACCTGATCGCCGTTGATCCAATTCCAATTGAAGAAGCTGCGAAGGATATATTCGGTATCGCTCCATTCGGGACGCCGTTTGATAAACGTTTCGTTGGCCGTATTGTAAAAGACGTTACCGCTCAATATTCTTCCGATCATTCCAGCCTGAATCATTTGATACGATGCTACAAACGGGCGATCCCAATGGTACTGGGCGCCATTCATCACGTTCAGGCCTTTCGATTTGGCCTGTTTCAAGGCGGTGACAAAGGTGCGGTAACCGACGGCGTCGATGGAGGCGGGTTTTTCTACAAACACATGTTTGCCCTTGTCAACCGCATACTTCATGTGTTCGGGATGGAAGACATTGGGGGAGACGACGAGCACCAGATCGATAGGCAGTTCGCACACTTTCTTGTAAGCATCGAACCCTGTGAAACATGCGTTGTCGGGGATGTCAATCCCTTTTTCCTTTTTCAACATGTTCCGGCAACTTTCTATTTTGTCGGGAAACATGTCGGCTAAAGCCACGATCGATAAATCATTGCCTGCATCCAAAAAATTAAAAGCGGCCCCCGTACCTCTCGAACCGCATCCGATTAGCGCAGCCTTGATGGGCTTCCCGTCCATCGCCTTGTCAGGCAGTTCGGGGATGTATATTTCATCTTCCGCATGCAATCGCGTATACTTGTTCTTTCCGGAATCGGAAGATGAACAGGAGGTTAGCAGCGAACTGGCTGATGCGCCTCCCATTGTCAGCAATGCCGATCCAGCGCCGGCCTTTTTAAAAAAATCTCTTCTTGTCGTAGTCATGATGGTCAATATTTCGTTTTTCAATTTTTTTTTGAATGTATATTCAATGATTAATGTATATTCAATAATTAATGTCTATTCAATCTGGCGACAAAAATAGCAGAAATTTTCGAGATTACACAAAATGACGGAAAAAAAATTTTTTATTTACTCCCTCCACAGCGCCTTGATGGTTTCTTCCAGATTCAGGCCATCGGGCATCGTTGCCGACTGGGTATTGGCACGAAATTTTGTCCGCCCTCTATCACTGCACAGGCTGACAACGCGGCTGACGGGCATCTGCAGGAATCCGTTTGCGTCGTGTTCGCGCAGCCACTGAAAAGCATAACGTAGCCATTCCTTGCGGTAATCTTCGCTTTGCTGGTAATACCATGATATTTCGTCGTAGCCCCAGATGAAGTGGCTGTCGATAGTCGATTGGCCGGGTGTGCGACTACAATTGAAGTTGTCGAACTCCACCAAGTAGGGCAGCGACGAGCACGACCAGCCGGATGGCGTGACACACCCCTTGCTGCGACCATACAAGGCATCCAAGTAGTTCATTTCGAGCACCGCTTGTTGCGGTTTGTCGGGCATTTCCTTGATACGCAACGGGAAAGTATTGAAATCCAGCAAGCTGACCCCGTTCACCACCATGCCGTGCGTAGGCACATGCGCGTCGAGCAGCACCCATCCGCGGCGTGTTTTGGTGCGGGCAAACTGCCGCAACTTGCCCAGAAACGATTCCCAGTGCAGCAAATCAGGGTCGGCCATACCGATCAACGCCGTCTGCCCCAGATGCAATGCTTCGCAACCGACACTGAAATAGGAGCCGGCGAGGAACATAAACCACAACTGTGTTTCCGTCTGGGTGATGTCGGGCGTGCTTGCGCCCCTTCGCCAACTATCGACTAATTTGCCGTCGGGGTTACACATCCCCTTATAATTGAAATTACGTTGTTCCACCGGTAGTCCCAACGCCTCGAAAGCCCAGTCGGGGACGGGGATTTTTTCCACGTTCACCGTTACAAACTCAAACAGGCCGCCCTGAAAAACAACATCTTTGTCGAAAGCGTGAACCTGTTCGATGATACGTCTGGCATTTTCCAGAAAGTTTGGGTCATTGAGCGCATCCTCTCTTCCCCAGCGGAAGAGCGCCCTGCCGATAAACTTTGCGCCGATATTTTGGATCAGCCGAATATCGTCAGCTTTGAAGGGATAGGGGCCGTCGACAGCTGAATCGTCGAGTCCAAGAAACTCGGACATGGTGACTGACCGTTCGAGATAGTTTTCCAGTACATTGCGTGAGATGCCCGATGAATCGAAGAGATATGATTTTGCGGGTTGTGCCTGTAACTGACCTGAAATCAATAGCGTGGCAAAAAAACAGATTATTTTTTTCATGCGAAAGGAATTGCGAATGATGAATTTGTCACAGTTAAAAAAGATTGGTACTCAGATACTTTTCGCCTCGATCCGGGAAAATGACCACCATCACGCCGCTTTCGATGTTTTCTGCGGTTTTAAGGGCGGCCAGCATGGCAGCGCCGCTGCTCATGCCCACAAAAATGCCCTCTTCATTGACAATACGCCGCGACATCTCAAAGGCTTCTTCCGATTCGACCATGACGCTCGCATCGATCTGCGAAGGATCGTATATTTCGGGAACAATGGCCTCTTCCATGCTTTTCAGTCCCTGGATATAGTGTCCCCGCACAGGGTGTGCTTCAACGATTTTGATGGATTTGTTTTTTTCGCGAAGCCCCATGCCCACGCCCATCAACGTGCCGGATGTGCCAAGTGACGATACGAAATGGGTGATCAAACCTTGTGTTTGCGTCCATATTTCTTCGGCTGTGGTTTTGTAATGCGCCAACTTGTTGTGTTCGTTGGAGAACTGGTTTGGATTGAAATACCGGTCGGGCGATTCGGCAATCAATTCTCTCACTTTCATGATGGCGCCATCCGTACCGAGTGCTGAATCTGTCAGCATGATTTCGCCTCCATACGCCTTAATCATCTTCTGCCTTTCGATGGAAACGGCCGAACTCATCACGATTTGCACCTGATAGCCTTTCACACGGCCTATCATCGAGAGGCCAATGCCTGTATTGCCCGAAGTGGCTTCTATGATAACCTTTTCCTTCGTTAGTTCGCCCGTTATCTCGGCCTCTTCAATCATTTTCAGCGCCACGCGGTCCTTGATGCTTCCCGTGGGATTGAATCCCTCCAGCTTCGCATAAAGTTCGACGTTGGGATTGCCGTTCATCCGGTTGATCTTCACCATGGGCGTATTGCCAATAGTCCATAAAATGTTATTAACATGCATAATAAAACAAAAAATTAATTCGTTAAAGGCCACAAATGTAAGAAAGAATTTTCAATAAACGGATAATATCCGCGCCTTATTTCATCCGCAACTTCATGCCGGCGAGGACGGTGTCGGGTTTCAGGGTGAAAAGGCTGCGCATTTCGCCCGACATCGACAGACCGCACGATTCGCAAATTCCGGCAGTTTTGCCCGCACATTCGGGCAACCGGCGTCCGTCGGTCAGGATGAAGTTACTGACCCAACACTCTTTTTTAAATTTGGCATCTTTCATCAGTTTCAGTCCCGAGACCGAGTTCATAATCGGGTATCCCGACTTTTTCATTCGGATGATCAGGTCGATCACTTTTCCGCGCTTCTCCCAGTCTAAAAATAAGTTTTCCGTGCCCGGATAGGGGTTGTGGAAGTTCAGCGAGATAGACTGTATGTTCGGATGATCGTTGACAAATCTGACCGTTTCTTCGACAGAAGGATAGTTGCGGTTGTTAATCACCATGTTGACGCTGATACGCGGATGACCGGCTGCTTCGATATGTCTGACTATTCGTTCAAAAACGCCTTTTCCGCGTATGTCGTTGTGGTAGGCGCCGAGGCCGTCCAAGCTGACCCAAATTGAATCGGCTTCGCTGCCGGCAAAGGGCAACCATGCGTTCGTCGTGATGGTTGCCGAATAAAAGCCAATCTCTTTTGCCAAACGAATCAGACTGTTTAAATCCTTGTCGCCATCGCGCCAGAGGGTCGGCTCTCCGCCTTCAAAATCGACGAAACGCGCGCCCGACCGGTAGGAATAGGCCAACTCCTCTTTTACCTGTTGATACGATTTGACTTGCGGATTGACAGCGCGGTACACGATGCAATGCCTGCATGACAGATTGCATTGATCCGTAATGAACAATACCGTCTGCAACGGACGTTTTATCCCAAGGATCCGCGCTTTGAAAAACCACCAGGGGAGGTAAAAAAATGATTTCATTTTTTTAAATTACTAATTACTAATTACTAATTACGAATTACTAATCAATTAGCTGATGCACAAACTTACTATCATCAGGATGATGCAGAAGAATGACAGCAGGTTGCGCGCCAGTAACCAGCGAATCATAAACCAGTCGATCCCCATCGCCTGAATACGCGGCCAGTTACCCATCGGCCCCATCCAGAAGCGCGGGGTGAAGCTACGGCTGGGGTTGCGCACAAATTCAACCATCAGGCGGTAATGGCTGACGGCCATTGGGATCGTTAGCATTGAAAATAAGTACCACGGCGACAAGTATCCGCTTGCGACGCCGGTGATAAGTATTGAAAATGTTAACACAAGCAAAATCAGCAGGCAATACAGCATGGTGCGCTTGTTTTTGAGCAAAATGGCGAAAGTCATCTTGCCGACTAACTTGTCGGGCTCGTAGTCCATGATGGCGTGCGAATAAACGATATTGGTCACGAGCAGTCCCACAGGCGCCGAGACAAAAAAGACAGCACCGTCGAAAACGCCGCAGGCAGCATAATAAACGCCCGTCATCAACATCGGCCCGAACATGATGCCAATCACAATCTCTCCAAGACCGCGATACGACAACCGCAGCGGGGCGCCTGAATAGGAGACGCCGATAATACCGGTGATGGCTGCGAACAGCAGGATCGTAGGGCCGCGAAAGGGGTAAACGACCATTCCGAAGGCCAGCGCGATGGCGCCAAACGTAATGCAGGCTGTCAACAGCTGTTTCAGGGTGGCCTCTCCCGAAGTGAGATAGGTGCACTTCGCGATCCGTGCGCGCATGCCCTGATGCTCCAACTTCATTCTGTAGTCCGTTTTTTTGACTTTATAGTCGAAATAATCATCAAACAGGTTGATGCCAAGATGTGCGGCCATAACACCCAGCACGGCCGGCAGCGCTATCAACACAGAAAAGCTGTCCTTTTGCGACGCCATGCACACGGCCAAGCCAGCCGGCAACAAGCTTTGCGGCAAAGCTATCGTCCGTGCATTCTTAAGCCAGAAACGAATTGTTTTAATCATACAGTCTCACTTGTTACGCATTGCCGATGATCACGTCCACCCCATTGTCGCGGTACAGCTTCAAGTGTTCGGGAGCAATTGACTGATCGGTAATCAGATGATGGATACGGGTGATGGCAGCATACTTGACGAACGAATTTTTTTCTATTTTTGACGAATCGCACAACAGGAATACTTCTTCCGAATTTTCAATCATCTGCCAAGAGATGAATCCTTCTTTCTCGTCATACGAACTAAGTCCTTTCTTCAACGAAAGGCCGTCAGCACCTATGAACGCCTTGTTGGCATGGTACATCCCGATGTTATTCTCGGCAACCGACCCGTAAATGGCTTGACGCTCGATGTCGACCTCTCCGCCTATCAGCGACAGGCGGATGTTGGGAAATTTGATCAGTTCGGAAATTACCGGAAGCGAGGTGGTGATCACCGTCAACCTGTTGAAGCCCGTAATGAATTTTGTTATCAACGAAAGTGTTGTGCCGCAATCAATAAAAATAACGTCGCCCTCCTTAATGTATTGCGCCGCCAATTGGCAAATCACTTCCTTATTTCCCCTGTTCTGATTGATTTTCAGATCATAAGTGAACAGCATTTCCGTTGCTTTTGACTTGACGGCGCCTCCGTGCGTCCGAATCAATAGCCCTTTGGCTTCCAATTCGGATAAATCACGGCGAACAGTAATTTCCGAGACATTACAATTTTTCATTATCTCCTGAGTATACAAAACACCGTCTTTATTAAGTATGCTGAGTATCAACTCTTTTCGCAACTCTGGAATCATCGAATTATGATACATAAACAATTGGTTCAAATTTTCGATGCAAACGTACATGAAAAATTTGGATTTTCCAAGTTGAATGAAAAAACTTATATTATATTTGTGCCGTTCAATCAACATCAAAAAAAGTCATGAAGAAAAAAATCAATCGTCGAAAATTTATTACTTTAGTCGGAAGCTCGTCCGCTGCCATCTGTTTATCACCCCGTTTTGCCTTTGCAGGCATGCCAAAGTCGGATCGTAAAATACGGATTGGCGTTGTTGGAGGCAGGTTCGGGACCAGTTTTTTCTTTAACGAGCATCCAAATTGCATGGTTGAAGCCGTCAGCGATTTGCGGGAGGATCGGCGCGCTGCGTTGATGAAAACATATCATTGCAGCAAGTCGTACGATTCGTTGGAATTTTTGCTAAAAGACGCAAAAGTGGAGGCAGTGGGGATATTTACCGGTGCGCCCGACCATGCCCGTCATGTGATCATGGCGCTAAACGCCGGGAAGCACGTACTTTGCGCCGTTCCGGCAGCGCTCAGCATCGCGGACTGTCAGATGATTTTAGAGACAGTCAAACGCACGGGTCTCACCTACATGATGGCCGAAACGACGACGTACAGACAGCCGGTCATCACCGCCAAAAAGTTTTATCAGCAGGGTGATTTCGGCCATATTTTCAGCAGCGGGTCGCAGTATTATCATCCGGGGCTGGAAGAGTTATGGTTCGAGGCCGACGGGAAAACCACGTGGCGGCATGGGCTTCCGCCCATGTTATACCCGACGCATGTGACCGCCCATCTGATTGCCGTTACCGGCGAGCGGCTGACGTCCGTCAGTTGCGTAGGCTGGGGCGATGACAGTCCGCTGCTAAAAGGGAACATGTTTAAAAATCCTTTTTGGAACGAAACGGCCTTTTTCAGGACCGACAGGGGGAATGCCTTCATTGGCGAAGTTTGCTGGAAAGGCGCTTTGGTAGAGACCGAACGCGGCGAATGGCGTGGCGACAAGATGAGTTTTTATGCTGAATATAAAGGACTCGACACCCATCAGGTCATCAGTACAGTCAATCAACGCGCGACCGATTCTGCCGGATTTCCCGTATTAAGCCCCAAAATGGAGAAGCATCAGCAGGAAATGTGGTGGAAGACCCTGTTGCCAGAACCGATCAACCACAACTCGGGGCACGACGGTTCCCATTGTTTTATCACGCACGAGTTCATCACCTCCCTGATTGAGAATCGTCAGCCGGAGGTTAACATACACGAAGCGTTGGCTTACACGGTACCGGGTATCGTCGCGCACGAGTCGGCGTTGAAGCATGGCGAAATGATGAACATCCCAACGCTTGACTGAGCGAATGAGCGGCGCGACGGGGTAGCGGCGTCTTAGTCCACTTTTACCTTGAAAACTACTTTTCGGATTGGCATGGCCACGCCGGCAAGTACGCCCGGCAGATGCGGTTGGTCGGGGAAGAAAACGAAAAAGTAGTCGGGATCAGCTATATAAAAGGGGAAGATCGGCATTTTATGCCCGGCAAAATCCGTTGCATCGTCGTAGGCGGTCACATTTTTCGCATCCGCAAGGCAACCGCTGCCAATCAGTTCCCTACCTGAAATAACATACTGGAGGTCGATGTATTTCCGGTGCGTCTCCAATATCATTTCGCCCAAATCGCGTGAAGTATACTCCTGCATGTTGAAATACACATCATCGGAAAGATGGGTTATTCCCAGCGGAATTTGTTTCAGGTCGTTGTTTTTAATGAAGTCGAACACTGTTTTCCAGCGTTGCGGAAACTTTTGATAATGTTCATAAAACTGTTTCCCGTCTACCGATGGAGCCGGTTTGGCCTTAAAGCCTTCTTTCCAGTCTCCCTTGTCAAGCCATGTTGCGTGCATATTTTCCATTGTTTTTTGTGAGTTACCAACCGTACAAGCGCCTAATACGCATCCAATAGCGATGGCGAAAATGAATGATTTCTTCATGAATGTTTTTTTAAAATTATTTCAATCGTCCGACAAAGAAAGTGATAAACGAGATATATGCCGCACGCGTTATGAATTTTTATGAATTATTAACATTGATACGTGAGAGGTTTTTGAATGATTATGATTATATTTGCACCGTTCAATCATAGTCGATACACTAAATAATAATTATATGTCAAAAGATTGGTGGAAAAATAATGCAGAAGGGATCCCCGCAATGGTTACGGAGACGCCGGGTCCCAAGTCGCGTGTGATGCACGAAAACACGTCGAAGTACATGAAGGGACTAAGCTCGCAGGTGAAGCTGTTCCCTGTCTGCTTTGATCACGGTTACGGGATCACCCTTACCGATGTAGACGGTAACAAGTACCTTGACTTCTCGTCGGGGATTTATGTTACATCATTGGGACATTGTCATCCGAAGATTTCGGAAGCCATCTCGATTTGGTCAAAAAAGCTCATGAACATTCATGACTTTACGACGCCCGTCAAGGAGAAGTTGATGGAAAAGATGGCCTCGATATTACCGGGCAAGTTGAATGCCATTCAACTGTACTCGGATGGTACGACTGCTGTGGAGGCGGCCATACGGGCGGCCCGTGCCATCAGCGGCAAGCATGAGTTTATTTCGGCGTACCGCGATTTTCACGGAAAGACGATGGCTTCGGTCAGTTGCGCCCAGATGTACCGCGGGCAAACGCACAGTTATGGTGCAACGCGTGCGCCGGGGTTCTACATGGTACCGCGTCCCGACCCGTACCGTCCGCTCTGGGCAAAACCGGACGGGACGATTGACACCGATGCGTACATCGGCTTTTACGAGCAGTTCCTATTGGAAGGAACGGTGGGCAACGTGGCTGCTTTCGTGATGGAGCCGGTTCAGGGCTGGGGCGGGAGCATCTTTCCGCCGGAGGATTTTTTCCCGAAGCTCAAGGCGCTGTGCGAAAAGCACAAAATACTGCTGTATGATGACGAGGTGCTGGCCGGAATGGGGCGGACGGGCGAGTGGCTTGCCTTGAGTCACTGGGATGTCGTCCCCGACATCGTCACTTTCGGCAAGTCGTTTGGGAACGGCTTCCCGGTAACGGCGATGGTGGTGAAGGAAGAGAACGGCGAGGCGCTCGAAAAGATATCCGCCTCATCGAGTTATGGCGGCAATCCGATGGCTTGTGCTGCGGCGCTGGCGTCCATCGAAGTCATCGAAGAAGAAGGTATATTAGATAATGTACGCGAGGTAGGTCAATACTTCATGAAGCGGTTGGCCAAGATGAAGGAAGCACATCCGATCATTGGCGATGTCAAGGGGAAAGGTTTTTTGCTGGGGATAGAACTGGTGAAGGACAAAGCCACGAAAGAACCTTTCGACAAGGCCGGCACGCTGGTTTACCAGAAAGCGTTCCGCAAGGGACTGGCATGGATACCGGCAGGTCACATCCTCCGGATGTCGCCGCCGCTGATCATGAGTGAAAGATATGCTGCGATGGGGCTTGACATGATCGAAGAGGCTATTTCGGAGGTTGAAAGGGAGCATGGGTACTCTTAAATTACGAGTCATGCGACGGAAAATCAATATTGGAATCATCGGATTGGGATTGATGGGGAGGGAATTTGCCAGTGCGATTTCGCGGTGGCATCATCTGCTCACCGATGCGCCTGTACCCGTGTTGGTCGGCATCTGCGACACGAATGAGCAAAGCTGGAAATGGTATACCGACAATTATCCTTCCATCGAACGGGCAACAGCCGATTACCGGGAATTGTTGGCCATGGATAAAATCGAGGCCATCTATTGTGCTGTTCCGCATCATCTCCATGAGCAGTTTTATTTGGATATCATCCGTGCCAAGAAACATCTGTTTGGCGAGAAGCCTTTCGGCATCGATGAACCGGCCAACAGAAATATCCTGCAGGCCATTGCCGAGAGCCCGGAGGTAGTGGTACGATGCAGTTCCGAATTTCCCTATTTCCCGGCCTGTCAGAAGCTCATTGCGTGGTTAAGGGAAAGAAAGTACGGACAGTTGATCGAAGTGCGAACGGGGTTTCACCATTCAAGCGATCTCGACCTGTCAAAGCCAATCAACTGGAAAAGGATGGTTGCGTACAACGGCGAATACGGATGCATGGGCGATTTAGGGCTTCACACGCTGCACATCCCGTTCCGAATGGGGTGGAAACCTTACAGCGTATATGCCGACCTGCAGAAAATTGCCGAGACCCGCCCCGACGGACAGGGAGGCATCGTGCCCTGTCAGACGTGGGATAACGCGGTGTTGAGTTGTCGGTGTGTCGACCCCGCCACCGGCAAGGATTTTTCGATGACGGTCGAAACGAAACGGATGGCGCCGGGCGCCACCAACACCTGGTTTATGGAGGTATATGGTACGGAAGGTTCCGCAAAATTTTCGACACACCGCCCGAAAGCCTTCGAATACTTGGCCACCACCGGAAAAGAACAGGGCTGGACGACAGTCGACATCGGTTCGCAGTCGGCCATCCCGTCCATCACGGGCGGCATTTTTGAATTTGGTTTCTCGGATGCCTTTCAGCAGATGGTTGGCGCTTTCATGCACGAATTGGCAGACGCTCCCGCCAACCATCCGTTTGGCAACATCACACCCGAAGAAACCGCATGGAGCCACCGCCTGTTTACGGCAGCGCTTGAATCAAATGTATCAGCAAAAAGGATTTATTTAGAAGTATAAAGTATAAGAAATCTTTGTGTCTAATGTCATTACAAAACAAAACATATATAATTAAAAATTCAAAAGTATGAGTATGAAAAACAAAAAGTTGAAATCGATACGAAAAACAGTCTTTTTCGTATGTATCATGCAGGTTTGTCTTTTTACCTTATTCGCACAGTCGGGTATTCGCATTACCGGTACGGTGGCCGACAATAAGGGTGAAATGCTTCCCGGCGTGAATGTGGTCGTTAGGGGAAACAGTACCATAGGCACCATCACTAACGCCAACGGCGAGTTCTCTATCGCTGTACCAAGCGACACTTGCGTGTTGCAATTCAGTTTTATCGGCTACGAGAAGCAGGAAATTAATGTGGGCGAACGGCGCATCATCGCCATTGTCTTGCATGATGAAACGACACAACTGGAAGAGGTCGTGGTGGTAGCCTTCGGCAAACAAAAGAAGGAAAGCGTCATCTCGTCAGTGACAACCGTCTCACCAGCCGATCTGAAAGTTCCTTCCAGCAATCTAACTACTGCATTGGCCGGAAGGATCGCCGGTATTATCTCCTACCAGCGAAGCGGTGAGCCGGGACAGGATAATGCTGAATTCTTTGTACGGGGCGTCACCACTTACGGATATGTTGCTTCGCCACTTATATTGATCGACGGTGTAGAGATGTCAACACAAGACCTGGCACGTCTGCAGGTAGACGATATTGCCAGTTTTTCGATAATGAAGGATGCTACCGCTACGGCGCTATATGGCGCAAGAGGCGCCAATGGAGTGATTTTGGTCACAACAAAAGAGGGTACAGAAGGGAAAGCAAGAGTTTCGGTACGATACGAATCATCCATGTCGTCGCCTACCCGGAAGTTAGAACTGGCAGACCCCATTACCTACATGCGATTGCATAACGAATCAGTGACGACAAGAGACCCGCTGGGGCTTCAGCCTTACTCGCAGGAAAAAATCGACAGAACCATTGCCGGAGACAATCCGTATATTTATCCAGCCGTCGACTGGTACAAGATGCTGTTTAAGGAGCAGGCGTTCAATCAACGAATGAACTTTAACGTCAACGGTGGCGGCACAGTAGCACGTTACTATATCGCTGCCACATTCAGTCAGGATAATGGTGTGTTGAAAGTTGACAAGCGGAATAATTTCAACAACAATATTGACCTGAAACGTTATCTGATCCATTCCAACGTCAACATCAATATCACACGCACCACCGAAGCGATCATCAGATTACATTCCACTTTCGATGATTATACAGGCCCTATGGATGGCGGAACAACGCTGTATAATAAAGTAATGCGTGCAAGCCCTGTATTGTATCCGGCATATTTTCCCCCAGACGAATTGCATCAATACACGAAGCATATTCTGTTCGGCAATGCTGGAAGCGGGAACTATATCAATCCTTATGCCGACATGATCAAGGGCTATCGGGAATATAATGAAGCAACCGTGCTGGCTCAGTTTGAACTGAGGCAGGACTTGAGTTTTATTTTGGACGGACTAAAAATTAGGGCTTTGCATAACGAAACCCGCTATACCTTTAACGATATAAGCAGAGGTTACAACCCGTTTTATTATTCTGTTTCAGGCTACGACAAGTATACTGACACCTACAAACTGCTTGGTTTGAATCCTACTACAGGGAGGGAATATTTGAATTATTCCGAGGGCGCTAAAACAGTCGAGGCTACCATTTATACCGAAGTTGCCATCAATTATGATAAAGTGTTCGATGATAAGCATGCCGTAAGCGGTCTGTTAGTAGGAATCCAAAGGAACAAAAACGTATCGAATGCCGGTTCGTTGCAACTTTCGTTGCCTTACAGAAATTTAGGACTGTCGGGCAGAGCAACGTATGCTTATGACAGTCGTTATTTTTTGGAAGCCAATTTTGGATATAACGGTTCGGAACGATTCGACCGCGGTAACAGGTTCGGTTTTTTTCCATCCATTGGTGTCGGTTACATCATTTCCAACGAACAGTTCTATGGTGACGAATTGAAAAAAATCATGCCAAAGCTCAAATTGAAAGCTACTTACGGGTTGGTAGGAAATGATAATATTGGTGGCCCTGAAGATCGTTTCTTCTTTATATCCGAAGTAAACATGAATTCTGGCGGTTCCTATATTTTCGGTAGCGATTTCGGCTATACAAAAAGTGCAATTCAGTTGAGAAGATACGCCAACCCGCTAATTACGTGGGAGGTAGCAAGAAAAACAAATATAGGCTTGGAGATTAACCTGCTCGATGCCTTTGATATCAATGTAGATATTTTTAGAGAATATCGCAGCAACATATTAATGGATCGCGCAAGTATCCCCATGACCATGGGACTTACAAACGGAGCCGTGACCCCCAAAGCCAATATAGGGGAAGCGGAAGGTCAGGGAGTGGATTTTTCCGTAGATTACAGCAAATCGTTTACGAATAACTGGTGGTTAACCGGCAGGGCAAATTTTACGTATGCGACAAGTAAATTTACGAAATTTGAAGAGCCGCTATACCCTAATGCCCCCTGGTTATCGCATAAGGGTCAAAAGATCAGTCAGCAATGGGGATATATTGCCGAACGACTCTTTGTGGACGAATATGAAGTACAAAACTCGCCCTCACAGGGTTCAAGCACGGTCATGGCCGGCGACATCAAGTATCGCGACATCAACGACGATGGGCAGATATCGACGATGGACAGGGTACCTATCGGGTATCCCACAACGCCAGAAATCGTATATGGGTTTGGATTCTCCACAGGTTGGAAATCGCTTGATCTTTCTTGTTTCTTTCAGGGATCAGCACGGTCTTCATTCTGGATAGACCCTTTAAGGACAGCGCCTTTTATCGATCCGACAATTAACGATACTGATAGAGACCCCAATGTGATTCCACAAAATTCACTGTTGAAAGCTTATGCAGACGATCACTGGACGGAGTATAATCGCAACCTGTATGCCTTGTGGCCGCGGTTGAACAACGAGATCGACCGTAATAACACGCTGAAAAGTACATGGTGGATGCGTAATGGCTCGTTCCTGCGCATGAAATCATTGGAATTGGGATATTCAGCGCCTCAGCGGCTCACGCAGAAAATCAAGGTAGATAGAATCAGAATCTACGCCAGCGGAACAAATTTGTTTATGTTTAGCAAATTCAAACTCTGGGATGTTGAAATGGCCGGTAACGGTTTGGGCTATCCCATCCAAAAAGTGATCAATGCAGGTATTCAAATTTCATTCTAAAATTTTATCAATCATGAAAAAATATATTTTAATCATCATCCTTGCAGTCGCTGCATCATCATGTTCAGATTATATGGACATCATCCCCGATAATGTCGCCACAATTGACAATATATTCAACAACAGAGAACAAGCGGAGCAGTTTTTGTATACCTGTTACAATTTTCTTCCTCCTTTTGGCACGGACAGTGAACCGGGAATGGTTTGCGGAGACCATACATGGTCGCACATTGATGCGAACGGACGCCAACAAATTGGCTGGGACCTGATGCGAATGGGGAACAACATCTCTGCCCCTTTCTTTAATTACTGGGGAGGGAGATACGCGGGAATACGCTACTGTAATGTCTTTTTGGAAAGTATAAATTTGGTACCCGACATGCACAGCCTAGAGAAAACCCGATGGGCTGCGGAGGTGAAATTCATCAAGGCTTTTCATCATTTTTGGTTGCTTCAAATGTATGGGCCAATACCGATTGTGCGTGATAATCTGCCAATTGACGCCTCTCCCGAAGAGGTTGCCGTGTATCGCGATCCGGTTGACGATGTAGTAGACTATATCGTACAACTAATCGATGAAGCAGTTCCCGATTTGCCGCTTAAGATAGACAACGAAGTATCGGAACTAGGACGTATTACCCAGCCCATCGCTTTGGCTGTCAAGGCAAAAGTGTTGGTGACTGCCGCCAGCCCGCTATTTAGCGGCAATACCGCTTATGCTCAATTTAAAGATAACCGTGGGCGAACGCTTTTCAATCAGGATACCTCCGAAGAGGCAAAACGCCTGAAATGGGAAAAAGCCGCCATCGCCTGTAAAGCCGCCATTGATATATGTTTGCAGGCAGGACATCAATTATATGAGTTTACCACCGTGATGCCCATTTCGGAAGATACTAAAAAAGTGGTTCAATGCTCGCAAATTATTACGGATAGATGGAACACGGAACATATTTGGGGCCGACAATTGGGAACCTGGTTGGCCGGGCGTCATATTCAAATGTCCACAATGCCCCGTTTGCACAGCGATCATGAAAGGGTTGTATACCAGATCATGGTGCCAACGATGAAAATGGCAGAAGTGTTTTATTCTAAAAACGGACTTCCTATCAACGAGGATAAAGACTTTGACTACGAAGGCAGATATACTACGGAAAGGATAGGAACGGACGACGTGTATCATCAATATTTTTTGCAGCGCAATCGGGTAACGGCAAAACTGCACCAGAATCGAGAACCCCGTTTCTACGGCAGTCTGGGCGTTGATGGCGGTTTTTGGTATGGCGTAGGTCGCAATGATGACAATGCCCAATGGCCGCTTAATTTTAAATTGGGGCAAACGGAGGGCGGTCGGATTGGCACCGAACGATATTCCGTTACCGGTTTTTACGTAAAGAAGCTTTCCAGTTATTTAACCACCTATACCGGCCAAACGATGGTTCAATATAACTATAATTGGCCTATTTTCAGGTTGGCCGATCTTTACCTGCTCTATGCCGAAGCATTGAACGAATCGCTAAACGCCCCCAACGATGAAGTATTTTACTGGTTGGATGCGGTACGCACGCGAGCCGGAATAAACAAGGTAGCTTACGCATGGGAGAATTTTTCCAAAAATCCTGAACGCTACAAAACGAAAGCTGGAATGCGTAGTATTATCCAGCAGGAGCGGAATATCGAACTGGCTTTCGAAGGACATCGTTACTGGGATCTCCGCCGATGGGGGTTTGCCATCGAATATTTCCGGCAGCCCATTCAGGGGTGGAACATTGAGGGGCTGAATGACGAGGATTTCTACAACGTGGCCAATATTGAATATCTCAATTATTCCCTTAGAGATATTTTTTGGCCCATTAACGAATCCGAGATTCTGATCAACGCAAACATGATACAAAATCCGGGATGGTAAGTTAATTACGAATTACGAATGAAATATTTTATTTTTAACAAAATGAAGACAATTATTAAGATAAACACATTGGCATGCATACTTATTATATTGTATGCATGCAAGGAAGATGGAAGGGGACAATATCCTATCCATGGCGGCGCTCCCGCCAAGGTATCGTCCGCCAGAGTCGATGAGAATTTTGCGGGAGGAGCCTTGATTGTCTACGACATCCCACAGGATGAAGATGCCCTTTATGTAAAAGCCTGTTATCAGCTGGACGACGGTACACAAATGGAGTTAAAGTCTTCCATTTATACCAACAATATTACCATCGTAGGCATAGGCCGTTCGCGTGAGGTGCCGGTCGTGTTGACGGTAGTCGACCGAAGTCAGAATGAATCGGAGCCGGTGACTGTTATTGCCTATCCGTTAGATTCGCCTATCTATGCTATTGCAGAGATATTGGACGTAAAGGAGGATTTTGGCGGTATTTCCTTGAGATGGCAAAATCCGTCAGAACTGCCGGTCATCATCGATGTGTATAAGATTGAAGGCAATAATGACAAAAGTCAGGTAGAACGGTTTTATTCCAGTACGATCAACGGCAGGGCCAATGTACGCGGACAAGATACGATTGAAACAACATTTGCCATCGCCATTGCCGATCGCTGGGGAAACTGTACCGACCTAATATCAAGGAACTTTAAACCACTGTATGAAGAGAAGTTCGATAAATCCCAGTTTCGCAGGTGGAATCCGCCCGGATTGCCTTATAACAACCAGGAGGCATCCGCCATTTATCAAATCGAAGCGCTTTGGGATGATATATGGTATGTGGGAGGCCCTACGTTATTCCCGGGTACCTTATGGGCTGCATTGAATGGGTACTTTACTTTCGACATGGGACAGGTTGGCAAGATAAGTCGCTTCAAACTTCATCAACGAGCTGAAGCAACTTTAATCTACAACATGGTTTCTCCTAAACGATTCCAGCTATGGGGTTCCTTAACGCCGGATGTATCAAACGATTTCGCGACCTGGCAATTTATTGGGTCATTCGAATCGATTAAACCATCGGGATTGCCATTAGGCCAGTATACGGACGAAGATGTACGTTATGCCTGCATTGATGGAGAAGATTTCGAAGTCGAAGACTGTCCTTATGTCCGCTATCTCTATTTTTATCAGGTAGAATCATGGGGTAATGACCCCAGGGTTCAGTATCATGAAATGACATTGTGGGGGCAAATTCAAAAATAATAGAATAACTTTTAAAATTAGCAAGTATGAAATCATATAATAATTGGTTGTTTTGCTGGCTGTTGCTGTTTGCAACAGCGTTGACTTCATGTTCCAGAATGAATGACCTCCACGACCCGTATATGAAAGAAGGCGAGATCATCTATACGGGAAAAGTGGATTCCGCGAAAATATTTCCTGGCGAAAACCGTGCCATGTTACGCTTCTATACCTCCGATCCAAAAGCAAAAAATCTTTTGGTCAACTGGAATCTCAGAACCGAATCCACCCAGTTTACCATTCCAGTCAAGAACGCCAGCGAGCCGGTTGATGTAATAATCAGCCCTTTGGAAGAGGGTTTGGTCTATTTCGAATTGTTCACCATGAATGGTGAAATGAGGAATAAATCCGTTCCCTACAACTTGGAAGGTACCATCTATGGAAATATTTTCCAACAATCGCTGATGAACAGAAACTGTACCGCTATTCGCAACTATCTTGATCAAATGATTACCATCCAATGGAGTAGCGCCGACCCGAAAGTCACGGGCTGTCAAATTAAATATACGAATCAATCCGGTGAAACTGTTTTTCTAACAACGCCGGTTGAAGAATCCGTTACGGTCATTTACGACATGTCAGAAGCGTCTACATTCATAGAATACCAAACCGTCTTTTTACCCGAACCGGATGCTATTGACCTTTTTTATACTGCTTACAGGCAGGTGCCGATTGCTGAAGAGGATGTGAACATCACCGCACAAGTACTAAAAAATACGGATGCTCCTTTTGCACACACAGGGGTCGACATGTGTCCCGGTCTTCCAAGCCGCATTTACGAAATTGCCGACTGGAAAACCAATGACGAAGCTGCAGCAAACGGGAATGTAGATACGCACGCAACCTTGCTTGATGGCGTTTTGGCATTATGGGCATACTCGCCCTATACCGCTTCAAATACCATTGAGAACGGAAAATTGTATCAAACCGTTGAACTGGAAGCAGGCACATACAGGTTTGATGCCTATCTTTTTGGAAACACAAACGCGCAAGGCAATCCAAAAGCCTACGTTGTAGCTGCTTTGGGAAATGATTTGCCCGACTTAAACGATACCGAACAGTCGGCGCTGGCATTTACACTTGTACCGCCTCCTCCGCTGCCTTCCGGTCAAAATCAGCAACTGTTCGTAGAATTTGTGCTTACAGAAAAAAGTACCGTTTCATTGGGATTTGTCATCACCTGCGGCGCGACGACCCAACTATTTTTCAGGAAAGTGGAATTGTGGTGGTTAAGAAGTAAATAAGATTCGAGATGAAAAGATATTTATTCCTTATTATTTTACTCGTATGCCCGTTATTAGGTATAGGGCAGGAAGTCATAGACTTGGGAAACAAAAGGGAACTGTTTGTCGACCATTACCTGATCGACAAGCTCGACAACCTGACGCTTAAGCTTCACGAGCCGGTGCTGCGAGACGTTTGTTTCAAGTTTGATCTGCCTTGGGAAGGTTTATATTGCGGTTATGTAACCATGATTTACGACAAAGGCAAGTATCGCGCCTATTATCGAGGCGGCCCATTGGATGGTAGAGACGGTAGCACCACGGAATCCCTATGCGTCGCATACTCCGACGACGGTATCCATTGGACAAAGCCTAAGCTTGGCTTAACGGAGATGAACGGTTCCAGGGAAAACAACGTGGTCATGACGAACATGCCGCATCTATTGCACAATTTTGCTCCTATGATCGACGACCGTCCGGGCGTCCCTGCAGCGGAACGCTACAAAGCGCTTTCGGGGACATTACATAAGGGAGGCTTGTTTGCATTTTCGTCGCCTGACGGTTTAGTATGGAAGCAGATGTCAGACCAGCCGGTACTGGGAAAACTCGACCAGTATGCGTATGCTTACGATTCTCAAAATGTACCCCTGTGGTCGGCTGGCGAAAACTGCTATGTCGCCTACTTTCGTGTCGTTGTGAATCCGTTCAAACGGTATATTGGCCGCGCTACCAGCAAGGATTTTATCCATTGGGACAACGTCGAGACAATGGAAGTGATACACGCCGGTCAACAGGCGCCTTTTGAGCAGTTTTACACCAATCAAACCGGCGCGTATTTCCATGCACCGCATATTTTAATTGCAACACCGGCACGGTTTATGGAAGGACGACAAGTACTGACAGAAGAACAGGCCAAGGCGGCCAAGGTCGGAGGGTATAAGGACTGCAGCGATGCTGTTCTGTTAACGTCGCGGGGCGGCAACAAGTATGATCGAACATTTATGGAACCGCTCATTCGACCCGGAATCGGTCATCAGAATTGGGGTACGCGAACGAACTATCCGGCGCGCAACATTGTTCCGACAGGCGAGAACGAAATGTCGCTCTACGTCAACGCCAATTATGCAACGCCCGATTCCGAACTGCGTCGTTACACTTTGCGCCTTGACGGATTGGCATCCATCCACGCGCCTTACGCTGGGGGGACGTTTGTCAGTAAACCGTTGACCTTTTCAGGGAAAAATCTATCGTTGAATTATTCTACATCGGCAGCAGGTGGATTGAGGGTTCAACTTGAACAAACCAACGGAACTCCCTATCCCGGATTTTCTTTGGACGATTGCATGGAAATCATCGGCGACGAGACTGCCCGAAATGTTTTATGGAAGGACAACCCCAATGTATCTTCGTTAGCTGGAAAAACTGTGCGCATCCGCATATTCATGAAAGACGCCGAACTGTATTCCTTGAAATTTGAGGAATGAGTTCAGCAACAAATTGTATAATCAAATACTAAAAAAAGATGTTGAAACGATATTTTATATTTATGCTTGCCGTTTGCTGCCCTTTGATGAGCATAGGGCAGGAAACCATTGATTTGGGTAACAAGCGGGAGATTTTTGTGGATGATTATCTCATTGCCAAACTGGATGGTTTAAGGCTACAGATACATCATCCGCATGACGAGGGGCCGGTTTTGTATTTCGACAAACCGTGGGAAGGCGCTTTCAGCGCCTATATTACCATCATCAAGGAACATGATTTTTACAGGGCTTATTATCGGGGAATACCCAAAGCGGGCAGTGATGGAAAAGATAACGAAGTGACTTGTTACGCGCAATCCAAAGACGGGATTCACTGGGAGAAACCGAATCTCGGCCTGTTTGAAGTATACGGGTCGTATGAAAACAATGTGATTTTGGCGAACGCCGCTCCGATGACGCATAATTTCAGTCCTTTTCTGGATACCAATCCAAAAGCCTTGCCTGAAGAAAGATACAAGGCATTGGGCGGAACCCAGCCCAGTGGGCTGATTGCTTTCGTGTCGTCGGACGGTCTGCACTGGAAAAAGAAACAGGAACAGGCTGTTATACAGGGTTATCTGGATACCCAGAATGTATCATTCTGGTCGGAGACCGAACAATGCTATCTGTGTTATTCGCGCGACCTGACCAAAGAATGGGCTGCGGGTACGATTCGCCTCGTTTGCCGGGCTACCTCTCCCGACTTCATCAACTGGACGCCATTAGTTCGCATGTCAACAGGGGATGCACCCTTAGAACAGCTGTATACCAACCAGACAAGCCCCTATTTCCGTGCGCCGCATATCTATGTGGCCATCGGGGGGCGTTTTTTTCCGGGCAAGCGGATATTGTCGGACGAACAGGCGAAGAGCCTGAATGTTGATCCCGGCTATTTCAAGGACTGTTCGGACGCCTATTTCATGACGTCGCGGGGAGGGACTGAATATAACCGTACGTTCATGGAGGCGTTTATACGTCCGGGCATCGGGCTGAACAACTGGGTTTCGCGCTCCAACTATCCGGCATTGAATGTGGTGCAAACCGGCCCTGCCGAGATGTCGGTTTATGTCGGCCAGGATTATGCACAACCTACGGCTCATTTACGCAGGTATTCGATGCGGCTCGACGGTTTCTCCTCCATTTCGGCGCCTTACAGCGGAGGCGAAGTCTTGACCAAGCCTTTCATCTTTGCAGGTAATGACCTTGAAATCAATTATTCGACATCGGCAGCAGGCGAAATCAGGATTGAAATTCAGGATGCAAACGGAACGCCTTTTCCCGGATTCACGCTGGATGAATCGCAAACGATCATCGGAAACGAAATTTCAAGGATTGTCGGATGGAAGAATAGTCCAAATCTGAAGGATTTGAGCGGCAAGCCGGTGCGTCTGCGTATTGTCATGAAGGACGCCGAATTGTACTCCATTCGATTTGGTGAATAATTTAAGGCAAGTCGCGGACGTAGTGAAGCAAGCCAGATCATAAGTCAATCCTTTGTTTTTCACTGGATTGCGAGGGCTTGCCCGAAGCAATGACGTTCCCGCCCATCCGTCATTGCGAGGAACGAAGCAATCCAGTGAAAAACAATGCATTATTGTACTTTCTGGATTGCTTCGCAAGCTCGCAATGACGAGCGACTCAAAGCGTCATTTCCGGCTGTTTGGCGGCACGCTATCCCCATTCGCAATGACGATACGATATATTAGGGAAGGCATGACAGTAGCTGACAATTAATAAGCATTATAAATAAGTCAAAAAGAGGAAACAAAAAATTTTGTTGATTTTAAGTGATATAGACATGATGAACAATAGCGACGATAAAAAGAATATCAGTAAGATTTCTGCAATAATAGGAATTTCGATATGCTGTATATTATGCAGCGTTACACTGTTCGTTTTCTCATACCGATTTGTTAATGTAGAAATAACTCCGAAATGGTTGGGATTGATGCTTTGTGTGGGAATCGCAGGGATTGTATGGAGTATGATGATCAGCAAAATGGCATTACATTCAAAGTCGTTGGTCGTCTTAGTCTGTTGCTTTCTCTTTGTTTTTGTCAGAAAGTGGATAACATTTGATTTTGATGCGCCATTACTTATTTATTTTTGGGGGCTTTTATTGTTGTTTTTGATAATCCAACAGATAGACATGGCTTGTAAACCTCCATATTTATCGGGAACAGTGATTGTTTTTGCTTTAGCGTTATCGGTACATGGCATCCTTCAATATTTTGGATATCTACCTTCCGCAAAAAATAATTTTTCGGTTACCGGCAATTTTGACAACCCTGCGGGTTTTGCTTCAACGCTGGCTTGTACATTTCCTTTATGCTTTCTTTTCTTTAAGCATGAAAACCGACATGTAAAGTATGTAGCCGTGGCGGCTGCTGCTTTGATGTCAATTGCTGTTTGCCTATCCGGTTCGCGAGCCGGTATAATGGCAATAGCTGTTTCTATGACGGTTTGGCTGCTTATACATTCAAAATTTACTTGTACCGAGTATGTACGAAGTATCAGTAAAAGAACAAAAAACCTTTTTGTAGTCGCTTGCTCTGTGCTTTGCCGTTTGTAATGTATTTCATCAAAAAAGATTCGGCAGACGGGCGGCTGCTGATTTGGCAGTGCAGTTTGAATATGGTGGCTGACAAACCAGTATTTGGGCATGGTCACGGGGCTTTTCAGGCAAAATACATGTACTATCAGGCGGAATACATGAATGCGCATCCTGAAAACCGTTTTGCATCTTTGGCAGATAATGTTTTACATCCTTTTAACGAATACCTGTTAGTATTGACTGAACACGGATGTGCGGGTTTTTGCATTGTAATACTGTTGGTCTTACTTATTTTTCGGGCATATCATAGCAAACCTGACGAGGCAAAACTGACTGCCATGATGAGTATTTTGGCATTAGCCGTTTTTTCTTTCTTTTCATACCCGTTCAGGTATCCTTTTACATGGTTATTGCTGTTCCTTAATATATCGGTCATATACAATTCATCGGTGAATAGAAATTATTCATTCGACACTTTTGCTCTAAAGCGTTTCATATTTCCCAAAATCTATCTTCGAATAATTACATGCCTGCTATCTGTTGGATTATTGATGACTTCTGTAACATTGATGCGAACTGAAATGAAATGGAAACGGATAGCACGTTTCTCATTGGGAAATGTGTTACCCGAATATGATAAACTGTATAGGTGGCTTGGAAAGGACGGTCTTTTTCTGTATAATCATGCCGCCGAGTTGTACGAAGCAAAGGAATATGAAAAAAGTCTTGCTGTTTTTGAACAAAGTACACGCTACCACAACGACATGGATGTGCAAATGTTCCTTGCAGCAAATTACAGCGCACTGGGAAAATATGTCGAGGCGGAACAGCATTATAAAATGGCGGCGGATATGTGTCCTGCACGATTCAGGCCGCTATACGAGTTGGCAAAATTGTACGATGACGTCGGTCGTGTAGAAGAGGCGTGCGATCTGGCAAAAAAAATCATCGACAAAGACGTGAAAGTACCTTCGTTCACAATTGACGCAATGAAGAAAGAAATGCGGTTGTTGATAGAGGTACGGAAAACTGCGGATGAACCGGCATCCGAAGTCCAGACGTTTAAACCATCCGGGAATGAAGATACCAAGGCAGGGTGAAACTCCGAAGGTGCAGCCTAACGGCGCAGCCCTGCCTCCGTAACAATACTATAAAACAACAATTCCTATGAAAGAATGTCATTGGCGTTGTTGCGAGTAGTCCGGCAACGAAAAGTAACGGAAGATTTTTATTATTCAAACTTAATATATTACAAAAATGAATGCAATTTTTTTTAAAAAATCAATCGTTGAATCTTTAATAGCAACGATAGCGATTGTTTCAAGTGTGTTGACAGGATGCCAATCAGATTTACATGATGATTCGAGTTATGCAAACTTTACAGCTTTTGAAAAAGAATTTTCCAAAAGTCTTTCATCAGAAAAAGATGTTGTCAGATTGATAGGATTTAAAACAAATAACATTAGTGATGATGAAAAAAATCATTTTAGAATGCTTATTAGTGAGTATGGTGAAGAATTGAAAAAAATCAATATTGTTATTTCTGATGATTTTTCCTTTTATCGGCAATATTTTCCATTGCATACAGCAATTGTCGAATATAATGGAAAAACCCATACGGCTAATGAAAAAGGTGTAGTTTCTATTCCAAACTTGAAAGACATTAGTAAAATCAAGGTTATTGGCAGGAAAAGATCTGAAACTGTACATGGTACGGGAAGTAATATAATTGAAAAAGATCGAATTCTGTTAAGAGATGAATTTAAGCAGGAAGCCAGAAATGGCGTTACACTCGGTTATTCCATTGAAGGAAATGCCTGTATATTCGATTTCCATGCATTAACAAGCATGAATGAATCCTGCTGTTCAAATAGGGATGTAAGTGGAATACCCCGACTTAAATCTGCAAATGAATTGGGAGTTTCCTGTGCAGATAACCATGGAGGCTTTAATTGTACTTATGCTTTTGGCGGACATTGGCAAGGCAAATGTTATCCGGATATGATAGAATGCATGGACTACAATGGATATGGAAATGAAGATTGTGTCCATAACCATATTTATTTTCCAGGTAGTGATTGTAGTATTGCAATGGCTATGGGGCATTGTTGGAACGAGCTAATGTAAAACATTAATAATAGTATGGATTTCATAATCCATCTTACAAGAGTTTTTTATTCTAATGATTTTGGAAATTATTTTTAATTATATGGCATTATGGTTATAATTATCTCTTTAATTTATACAGTTTTCACAGCGTTGTATTTTGGTCTGTTCAGATTAATAGATTATAAAAAGAAAGAATTATTGCAATTCCTATTGATTTTTACTGCTTTATTGGCGTTAATGGCATGTTTGAGTTTCATTTTCACAAAAGAATATCCCTGTGAATATTGGCATCCCCATTTCGATCCAATTAGAGAACAATTAATTATGGCTCTATTTTATGTTCCGCCTACATTTGGTATTGCTTATTTGCTGTATCCGTTTAAAATAATTAATAGAAATCAGACTTTATTATGGGTTTTATTATGCTATACATTGATGTTTGTGGGAGTTGCTTTATTTCTCGTTTCTCTTAACAATATGTAATAACAGAAAAAGAACAACTCGGAAATGGGTGTGGCGTTTATGTAATGTATCAATCGTCGCCTGTGGTTTTCTGTATGTAGAAGGATATGATATGTGGCTTCACAAACTTGATCATGGTACGACAAAAGGGATTGTACGTGATCCATTCGAAGTACCGGAATTTCAATTTACAGACAAAGATGGAAATACCGTCACAAATAAAGATTTTATAGGCAGATATACCGTTCTTGATTTTGGAACACATCATGCGGCGTTTGTTTTAAGAAGTTTCCTTATTTGGAAAAACAATATGAGAAATACAATTCGAACAGAAATGTGGCTATATTTGCGGTAAATGTGAAGTTGCCTCAAGATAAGGAAGGCGTTTCTTTTGAAATCATTTCCGAAAAAGGGTATTCATTTCCAACGTTACAAGGCGGTCAAGCCGAAGATGCAAAAATATTATTTGGTATTGATGGATATCCGACAGTTATTGTTTTAAACCCTGTCGGCGCTATGGTTTTTCGTGGCAGTTTGGAAAGAGCAGTTTCTTTTATAGAAAATGAGTTGAAAAGTATAAATTAATAAATTCAATCATTATGTGTAAAAACATTTTTTTTCTTTTTCTGGCGCTTACTGTAGCCGCTTGTTCGCGGTATCCGCCCGGCATAGAACAAGCGTTGCAACTTGCCGGAGACAATCGGGCGGAATTGGAAACAGTATTGGAGCGCTATAAGGACGATCCGCTCAAATACAGGGCGGCTGTTTTTCTTATTAAGAATATGCCGTTTCATTACTCGTTCAGCGATACGGCATATTTATCCGTATACTACAACACGCTTGATTCTGTTTTATCGCTTACAAAAAATGACAAGTACGAACTTAGAGACAGTCTGTATAAAGATGCAATAAGCAAACATTCAATAAGCAGTCTTGCCATTGAGAGCGACGCCCGAATAATACAATCCGATTATTTGATTGACAATATTGAAAATGCCTTTTCAGTATGGCAAAACAGGGAATGGGCTTCCCATCTAAGTTTCGATGAATTTTGCGAATATTTATTGCCCTATAAAGTTTGCGAGACACAAGTATTGGACGACTGGCGTTTCTATTTGTCCGATTTTGCAACTGAGAGTTTGAAGAGGTTATCCTATTGTAAACTTTTTCAATACAATTCATTGAAGGCTTGCGAGGTTGTGAACACGGAACTCGCTGAT
>Ga0082212_10001364_pt1 | contig 35901 bp, 7 predicted proteins | sample TergutNt197P3_FD_71548 | JGI IMG/M metagenome (GOLD analysis project Ga0082212, IMG submission 71548) | Neocapritermes taracua P3 segment gut microbial communities from Petit-Saut dam, French Guiana - Nt197 P3 | ecosystem: Host-associated > Arthropoda: Insects > Digestive system > Gut ...
TTCGTGGATGTTGTCCGAACCGGCAACGAAATACGGATCATAGCGGTCGAGCACAAATGCCATGCCGTACAGCTCCGACCAATTGCCCGCCGAGTCTTTCATGATGATGTCGACGGTGTTGGGCCCGTCCTGATTGTGGGAATTGTAGGCGGGATTGGTGTAATACGAATCGATGGGGATTTCCCAGACGGCGGAGCTGAGATGCGGCCCGGCGGCTTCGACCGCACGGGGAATCCAGCCGTTGACCACCGCCGTTTCGGACACGGTGCTGATGTCGAAACCGGCTTCCCTGCCGCCGGCTTTGTTAAAGCGGTACCAGAAGAACGTGTCGCCGGTTTCTTCCCTGACCCGCGAATAGGGATCGTCCTGGAAGCTGCCCCTGATCCTGTTGTTGGAAACGATCAGGCTTTCGGGATACCCCGCCTGGCTCAGGTCTTCCTGGAGTTTTTCCCGGACATCTTCCGGATCGGCAAAGAAGGCGTATTCCGTGGGCCAGTCTTTTATTACGGCAGTCCACGCCGCGTCCCAGCCGGGAAGGGTCCCGTCGCCGTCCCGCCAGTAGTGTACTGTTGATCCATCTATCTGCGTGGTGCCGTTTGGCCAGTCGGAAGGCCAGGCCTGGCCCTGCCGCGTACCGCTGGCGCTGCCGTCGGGGAAGTCTGCCGCTGCGGGAATGCTGCCGTGCCTGATCGCCCGTGAAATGCTGGCAGTAATGATGCGCGGCCCCTTGGTATCTTTGTAGAACAGCCAGGGAACGCGGGTAACGTTTCCGGCAATGTCGCGGGCCTCCAGGGTAAGGGTCTGCGCCCCCTGGAGGGCTGTCTCAAATTCCGCCAAATCGCTTTCTGTCAACGACCAGCGGAATTCGTTGTCCTGGCCGGTTGGAACAGGGACAAGGTTCCCGCTCTGCCCGCCGTAGGTAAAGCTCAGGTAATCGAGGTTCGCCTCCGTTACCGTTCCGCCGCCGCCCGCGCCCAGATCGGCGAGCAGGGCGGCAAGGGACGCGTAGGTGGGGCGTTCGTCCGTGCCGTCATATGCAGAGAATGTTATTTGCGGATCGGTGTCGTCCAGGATAAACCGGTAGCTATAGAGCCTGCTGCCGCTATCCGGATCGGTAACGTCGTCCACAACGTAGCCGTTATCGTCTGCGGGAAATATTTTTTCCTTCACGCCGATGTAGAGAGGGCCGGATGTGACACCGTCGGGATTCTTGCCGTAGCTCCCTCCCCTTTCGGCCGGTTCGTCCATCACCTTTATCTGGTAGAATTTAACGCCGTCGGTGTTAAAATAGCCGCCAAAAATTTCGCTATGTATGCCGTGAACGACAATCTCATTAGTATCGACATCCCGGATCGCATAATCGTTAAACCGGAATTCATAGTTGATGTCGCCGACCGGATCAAGGCGGCCGGTAACATTTATCCAGTCGCCCCAGTCGCTTTCATCGCCTTTGCTTGTGCCGTTATAGTCCCGGCTTTTGGGGAATCGGATCAGCACATAGCTGTTTTCTTCCGGCCGCAGGGGATCATATTTCCGGTTTTCCGCCGCATAGGGAAGCTGCCGAACCTTGCCCGAATCGAACCGGTCGTCGTCGCTTACCTTGCCGCCGATAACGAGGCCTTCTGCCCTCCTCACGCTTCCCGACCTTCTGCTGTTGATCGGATTCTGAAAGAGCAGATCAAATTCCGGATAGTCCCTGCTTTGATCGACGGTAAAGAAGCCCGAATGGGGGCTGCCCGCTTCCGACGGGGGAAGCACGTTTTTGACGGTAATCAGACCCGCGTTGTCCATCGCCGCTGCCCAGAGTTTGTACCTGCCTTCGGGAAGGTCCCTGGTATCGGCAACCACCCGGAAGCGTCCGCTGTTTTCATCGGATGCAAGGAACTGCCTTCCCATGCCCTGCGATGGAACGTCGTTCATTTTTGGGAAGTCTTCCCATTCCGGAACGCCGTGATCGGCGGGCAATATCCACCACCAGACTCCGGCATGGGTTTTTGCAGCATCGGGATTGCCGGGATCGTGGGGGAAAAGCCGCAGGCCGTTGTTGTCAAAGGCGCTGATGACAAAATGGATCTTGCCGTGCACCGTTTCCGCGCGGTTGTTGTTAAACTCGTTCAGGTTTACTTCCGGCGGAACGGTGTCTACCATTACCGTGCGTTCCTCCAGGAACCTGACCCCCAGGCGATCGAAGGCCTCCAGGCTAAAGCGCCGCATGTCGTTCGGCGGAGAAAAGCCGGGATAGTCCCGGTTAAACGTAACGTCTTCCAGTTTCCAGGTGTAGTAATATACGCCGTTCACACGCGGCGGCACGGCGGGAACAAGGGCAACCTCGACAGGATCGCCCGCGGTGGAACTGGCGGCGGCGCTGTAAATGTCGGGGGTAAAGGCGATATACAGCCGCTGCATTTCGATGAGGCTTTCCACCGTGCCTTCGATGGCTACCGGCTCCGCAGTTTGCAGGGAATTTTCTTCCGGCGCGGTAATGTTTATTTTGGGCTGCGCGGTTGAAACGGCAAAATAATACGTCAGCGGCGGCTCATCTGCCGGCGGCTGCAAAACGGCGGCGGGAACATCGCCCGGCCTGGTTCCGTCTATGCGAACCTTTGCCTCCACGTCGTCGGCGACGCGAATTTCGATTTTGTAGAAGCCGTCGGGAAGCGCCTCTGGCGGCGGATCAAAGAGCGCCTCCGCCATGATCGCCGGGGTAAGCGTCCCCGACCATTCCCTGGCATTGCCACGGGGAAGCGCCGCCTCAAGCTGCGCGTCGCTGAGTTTTTTTGCAACATTATTAACAAGGTCGGTAAGGGTAATGGCAATGCCGGTAATGGGCCTGCCGTCGCCGTCCAGCGCAATGCTGTTATCGCCGTCAAGGATCATTTCCCTGCGGCGGATGCCGTCGTAATCGGTAAAGATCAGGTCGATGCCGTCGCCCACGCCAAGGACGTTCCGGCTGCCCGTGTCGCCCCAGTTCCCGCCCTGTATTACAGGCCGGTCGGAAGGGGAATCCCTGCCGATTATCACATGCAGGCCGTCCGCGCCGGAAATGGGATCTCCCGCGCCGTTAAGGTGCGACATATTTGGCACGCCGATAACGGGCGTGTCCAGAGAATCGTTCACCCTGATCTTCTGGATAATGTATCCGAGGTTGTGCACCATGTCCTGGGCAATAACGTAGACCCACAGGTACTGGCTGTTGAGGGGCTGGGGGCTGCCGGGAGGGGAAGCGGGATCGTCGGGATTGTCCCATGCGTTACCCCCGCTGCCGTCGTCTTTGAAGGTATTAAACCGGAAGGTATGGATATTTTCTTCCCTTCTGACCCATCCCGACATTCCGCCGGGGTCGTCGTCAATATCGTAGAAGAAGCGGAGGTTATCGTACGACGGATCGCTTCGGTAGTTTTCGATTTTTTCGAGCATGGAACCGGAGAGGCCCGGCGCGGCATCCTCGACTATCCACTTGACCATCGGGTAGGCGGCTTCGGGCGGAGGAGCGCCCATGTTGTCCAGCTCCAATGAATGTTCCATTATCGACGAGCTGTCGTTGCGGGTAACGATTACCTGTATGTTGCCGCTGACGGTGTAGGGGTCGTCGATGGATTCGCCGTCCGAGTCGCCGGGAACGGCGTCTATGGCGGCGATTGCGCCGATTACCGACTGTATCCGGACAATCGGGCCTTCCCCGTCGATGTACACCGAGTACCGCGCCGGAATGGGATTATACGCGCCGGCGCTATCCGAATACGCCGTTACTTCCAGGGTGTAGGGATAGGGGCTGTGTTCAAAAATCGCATTGCCCGCCGGGGCGATGTAGGTGAAAATCCTGTTATTGGAACCGGGATACTCCGGCTCGTCGGAAGTCCACAACAGCGTGCCGCCTCCGCCGGGGGCGTTTATGTGCGAATACTTTAAAACCGCGCGGTCGACCCCTTCGGAATAGGTAGCCAGCACGCGAAGGCGGAAATCGTCGCCGCTCTGCCTGCGGGTCTTATGTTCGGTTCCTTCGGTCAGATAGATGTGTGGGTTCTTAAACGCATCCGGATCGGAAACGTCGCTGTTGTCCAGCGAAATGTGGGGAACTTCCACGTTTCTTTGCAGGTACATGTGGACCGGATCGCCCTGCCGGGTGGTTTCCTCATCGGAAAAGCCTGGAAAAAAGCCGGTTACGTCGTCCCAGTCTTCCCAGGGGGAGGCCGTTTCCCGTCGCTGCGCGTATTCTTCCGCTGTTAGGGGAAGGCCGTTTTCGTTATAAAAAGTATCGGAGGTTTTTATTCTGAAGAAATATTCACCCGGAGTCATGGACTGGCGCGGCAGCATGTATTGAATCTGCGGCGGCAAATTGGGATCGTTCGGGTGGGGAACTATGATGAATTGGTCCAGGTTAAAAACAAAGTCCGCGACGCGCAGCGGTTCGGAGGCGGCAGTGCGATCCATGTATAGCCCCTGCGCGTCCTTGTCGTTAACGTCGGGCGGAACATCGGGATTGGCAATGTTAACGAGGAACAGGCTCGCGTAGCCCGCCGCCGGATCATCGTCTGCCGGCTCGGGGCTTAAAGCCGGCCATATTTTTATTTGCGGGTAGCCGGGCTTTAGGCCCTTGCGGTCGCTTATCTGTCCGCTTAGCTGAAGGCCCGTGCTGGCTTCCGACATGAGCGGCGGGGCAAAGCGTGGGAATGACATCCTAATATAGGAAGCGCGGTTTTTTAAAAAATAAACCAGTTCTATGGTTTCTGTGGATATTTCGCCTGTGTCAAAAACGCGGAACTGTATTTTTAACGTGCCGTCTTTGAGTTTTGTGCCGCCGGGAAATTCCATTTCCAGGGTATCCAGGCTGTATGACCATGTCCCATTTTTTTTTCCTGCATCGTCAAAAACAATGCCTTCGCTGGTCCAGGGCAACAGGGGGCTGAGCGGCAGATGCGGGTCTTGATCGGGATCGAAGATCGTTACTTCTACCCTGCCAAGTTCCCGAAACGCCTCTACTGTGCCTTGAAAATGCACGATTCCTTTAACATATGACGCTATCTGCACAGGAAAATCGACGGTAATAACCGGTGGAGCTACGGTAACTTTCTCTCCCATGCTTCCGCTGAACGGATTTTCGCACGAAAGAAATACCCCCAGTATTATTACAATTACTGTTACTGTACGAAATAGTTTTTTTACCAGCCCAATCATAATGAACCCCCAGATGCCAATGGCCAAGAAACCGCTAAACCGGATTCTACATTGATTATTATATCGCACAAATAATTCATTACAATATTTTCTATTGGATTAATAATATTTTTTTAAAATAACATTTGCAGGTTTAATATACGCCTAACGCACAGCGAACATGTATTTATTTTTTTCACCTGTAAGCGTTATATCCATCTAACATTCAGCGAAAACTTTTTTTTGTTAATCTGCAAGCTGGATTTAATACCAACTTTTAGGGAAGGTTTTTTTGTTCCAAAAACCGGGCTTGATTGTATGCAATATTTCGATATAATATATGGTAAGGAGGAATATTATTCATGGCAGAAACCGATAATTCGCATGAAAACAACAATAAACTGCTCTCACAATTAACCAAAGGAGTGTTTTGGAGCAGTGATATTGATCAATTAGATTATTTGAGGGACAAAGAATATATTATTGAACAGATCATTGACGCAGGTTTGGAAAACGATGAAATAATCATGTGGAAACTATATTCCTATGAAGATATAAAAAATATTGCTTTAAATATGGAAAATCTTCATAAAGAAAAAGTCACCTATATGAGTTTTGTATTAAAAGTCAAGGAGTCTGAATTTAAATGTTACAAAAAGAAGCAGTGGTACCAGAAATAATTAACTTGATTAAGGAATTGCAAAGTAACTCTTTATTTCAAGAACACATTTTGGCCGGTGGAACAGCGCTTTCACTCCATCTTGGACATCGCACATCTACCGACATTGACTTATTTACATCAAAACCCCAAAATACTTTTGCGATAATAAAATATTTTATGAATACTTTTAATAATATAAATGTTGAAATTGCCAATGATTCTTTCATAAGAATATATGTGAATGATATTAAGGTAGAAATGGTTTTTGATGATGAAAAAATAATAGAAACTCCAATAAACGACGAAAATATAAGACTGTTTGGCATAAATGAAATATCGGCAATGAAATTACGTGCAATTACAGGAAGATCAAAAGGAAGAGATTTTATAGATATTGCTTATTTATTAAGAGAAATTCCTCTTAATAAAATGTTTTCATTGTACAAAGAAAAATACGGAACAATTAGCCCATTATATATGAAAAGAACATTATTGGTAAAAAGCCAATCGATAAAAGACAATGAATGGTTAATCGGCATAAAAATGATACGGCATGATATTGAACCAAAGGATGTACCCTTGTTTATTGAGCACGCAGTAGAAGAATACAATAAAAATATTGGCATAAAGTAAAAAAACGCCCCGTGTTAACGCTGAGGGTTTCTATAGTTTGCTGTTTAAGTATTCCTTGAAGTCAAATGTTTTTATATTCAATGATTTTGCATAATCGCACAGACTGGCATCGCCGGAAATTAATAAATCACAATCTGTAGCCATCATTAATATTGAAGAATCAGTTATCCCCAGTGAATCAAAAAACCAATTTTCAGCTACTGTTTCAGTTTTTATGTATTTTTCCAGAGTTTGCTTAAATATTGTCTTTACCAAAATCAAATACCTGTATTTGTCTTCACCTTGGATTCTGTTTAATATATTATCAACCTCTGTAAAAATATTGGGACTGGTAATGATTCTGTCATAATCTGCGAGAATTCTAAGGAGAAAATAATAGTCCTCTTTTGAATATAGGGAATTCCTGGTGTATCTTCCTATTTTATTCTCGTTTATCTGTCCAGCCAGAAACAAAATAAAAATATTTGTATCAATAATTACATCACGCATCATGAATCATTATGGAATTAATATTTCCGTCTTCTTTATTTACTACAACCCTTTTGTACTGGCGGATATACGGATATATAATATTCCCCAATGATGAAGTTATTGTCTGTGGAATATTCTTGTTTGGAATGAGAAATGACAGTGTTAAAAAATATTCGTTGTTATTTCCGTCATCCAATATCTCCTCTAACCTTATATCAGTTACATCGGAACCAAAAAGGTCTACAAAACGATCTTTTATTTGTTCAACCGATTCTTTGATAGAAACCATAAAAATCTCCTTAAATTATTATAATACCCATTATTGCTTTGTCAACAGCGTATCATTGTATACTTACGGTAAAAAAAAGCCTGCGCCGCTGTATGGGCGGCGCAGGTTTTGTGGTGTTACGTTAATTCCAGCGCTGGTCCTGCCAGGTTGGCCGGTAGAAGTATGCCAGGCGGAACCTGTCGCTGCCGTAACCGACAGCGGCATGCCAGCCGGGCGCGGTTGAAAGCGTTCCTCCCCTAACAGTAGGCGGCCAAACCTCGATGCTCAGGCGGTCGTTGTTTACCAGGTAGTTCGACGGTACGGTGACCGCCTCCCATCCGGTAATATCGGCGCCAGTCACTGCATCTGTTAGCGGCCTGTTATCGAATCGTATTCCCGTAGCGGTACTTGCGTTGGTTCGATACGCTATGCGTGCGCCGTCGTAGTTGCCCACCCGCGATGTGTCCCCGTAGACTATCCAGGGGTTCCCTTCGTTGTCCACCGAGATGTTCGTCCACACGCCGCCCCGCACAACATTGTCCACGGTGTAGGCGGTAAATGGCTGATCTCTTGCGGTAGCATATGCGTAAACCAGGGTATTCCGGGAACTGTTCTGGAATGCAAGGTGTATCCCGTTATTTTTGTCTACCTTGATGCTCACAAACCTGCCGGAACCGCGGTAAAGGGGATGTGAGGGATCCAGTACATATTTCCTGGTCCAGCGGTTTGTCTGTTCAGCTGCTTCTCTATCTGCATAAGCAAGCCGCAAAGTATCGTTAGCTACATCGTAGTATGCGATTATTGGATAATTGTTACTGGTATAGTCAATCGCACTGAACAGTCCAGCATTACTTGAAGCGGCGATACTACCGGTAAAACCTGCCCCCGCAGTATTGCCATCAATTATATGGCTGTTAGCACTTCCCGTTCCCGTTCCAGGTAGCCTTCCATAACGCAGGTTGTTATTATATGCATCGTAAGTCACTGCATGGCTTTGACCATTGGACCTTGCAACGCGGTTATGCTGGAAGCGTTTAGTAGGAGCAGGATTAGTAGCAGAGCTGTTGCTGCTAAAGACATTATTCCAGCTTCCAAAATTAGTACCATGACTAATTACGAAGTTAGGATTTCCATCTCCTTCATAAGCATAAGCCATTGCGCCGCTTGCTATACTGCCATTGTAGAATGAAACGTCCGTCCCAACATACGGTTCATTTGGAAGACCGGAATAAATTGAAGATCCCGCATCACCGCCATTCCTTCCGTAGTAAACATTCGCCGCTCCATAGACATCCCAAACGCCGGTAAGGCGGCCTGAATCAGTACCGGTATATTCGAGCGCCATCGCCGGCCTTCCCAGTCCAAAACCGTTTTGCGGCTGGGTTGTCGCGGTAACAGAACCAAAAACCGTTCTCGGTGCTTCGGTCGAAGTGCCGCTGCCCGGTCCGGGGTCGTTCTGCTGCGAGCGCCAGATATGGACATGTGGCTTGTTCGTCCACAGGTCGGAACCGGCGGTAAAGAAGTTATATTCGCTGTTCCAGGAGCGGTTCGGGTTGCTGCGGTGGTTCAGCGCCTCGGTTGAGCCGCCAACCGTTGCCCCGGTGTTCAGGACGATCTGGCCGCTGTTGGCGGTGTTCGGTACGTTAAAGACGATGCGGTTCACCGTCGGCTCGGGGTCGCTTGCGATGTCAAGGTTGACGACCGTTGCACCGCCCGTTCCGGAAAGTATCCGCAGGGGATTAGCGGGCATTGTCCCGCCCAGGAGGTTGTATCCCTGAATGGCGATATTATTTTCGCCCCGGAAGAAGCTGAACCAGCCCTGCCGCGAGCGCCGCGTCGCATAACGCGGCGACGGATTGTCCCATTCTTCCGGAGTTAGCGGGGTGTAGCCGTAACGCAGGAAGCCGGTGATGTACGGCACGATGTCTACCCTCATCATATTTTTAAAGGTTTCGCTACTCGGAACGCCGTTAGAAGAAAAGGTAGGATCATATTGCACTTCGGTATTGCTGCTGGCAAGGCCATTTTTATTGTTGCCAAGCTGGTCAATAACCGCGACCCAGATGCCGATATTTCCAGCGGGCGATCCGTCGTCGTTTGGTTCTATTTCGGTATCCCAGACATACGCCCACTCAACGGAATGGCCGTCCTTCCAGTGGAGTTCCTGGTATACCGACGCGTTCTTGCCGGGCACCGGCTGCAATATGCCGAACAGCGGATTGCGGATCGTTTCCCCGCCTTGTGTGATGGTCTTTTCCGCATCCTCGTCAATCCTCAGAATTGCCATATCTTTTCCGGCTGATGAATTCACGTTATGCAGATCGTCAGACGGATCTTCCCCGATATGGACGCGGATCTCGCGGATTAGCTGGTTATCGTGGGCATAGCCCCGCAGGATAACCTTGCCGGAAACCATGTCCCGTGTAACGTTAACAATGCTTGTCCCGTTGTAATACGTGTTTTCCGGACGATCGACACCTTCGACAAATCCGTCTGCCGGCAGCATGTCGTATCTCCCTAAGGTGTTTTTAACCATCGGCTGGAGTGCGCCGGTACCGTTCCTCGGCTCGACGTGGCCGGAGCTTAACAGTTCGCGCTCAGTGTTGACGTTGTACAGGCCGCCACGCAGGATGTTCTCGCCGATGCCCCTTGGGAACAGGGCGTTCTCCATGGTGGTTTTGCGGCTTTCCTCGGTAACGTTGTTCCCGGTAACTTCCGTTTCGGTGTAGGGGTTCAGGTCGTAGAGCCTGATCGTCGGCTCTTCAATATCGCGCAGGTAGACATTCATACCAATAACCACCGCGTCGTAGAGCTGCCCGTCCTCTTCCTCATCATCGTTTACCCTGTCCCATGCTTTGATAAGGAAGAACGCCGTTTGTGTAGGATCGTTGCGTACCGCATCGCCCGGATAGCTGCCGTTTAATTCGCCAATCCTGTCATTTAAACCGTCAGGTTCAAAACAATCGCTGCCCTGGAAGTTAAAGCCGTGCCCCGGTTCAATGGGAGAATCCCAGTCATTGGGGAGTACGGGGAGGTTGTAGATGCCGTTGGGATCGGTACGCTCCAGCCCCTCGATTGTCCTTGACAAATTGGCTATGGGCCTGTAGCTCCAGACACATGCGGTTGAGTCAGGAATGTAATTATCATCGGTCGAATTTGTACCAATATTATTAACCTGAAGGACAAAGTGGGTGCCAATCGGGGTGTCCGGGGTAGGAGCGCCAATGGCCTGCCACCGGTTGGAGTTATAGTCCCCCTGCCATGCAATGGTGTAAACGTTGGAGTAAGCCGGGCTGGCGGAATTTTTATTGGCAATCATCAATTCCAGGTTATCCCTGGTTAGCTTCATTGGTTCATTCGGTACCCACGACCCTGCTTCGTAACTCCCCCTCTCCACATATTGGAGGCGGTAGCTCATGGGATCGTTGCCCAGGGAGCTTTCTATCCTAAAGCCGACAAATTCGTTCTTGGAGATAAAGCCTGAATTAAGATAGCCATAATCGTCTGCCCATAAAGGCTCGTAATTGGAGCCGCCGGTGCGGTTGGTGAACATGGTGTCGCGGTGGTTTTCCAGAATGAATTCCGTGGACGCGATGTTCACCGTGTCGTGGGTGGTATAGACCGCGCCGATGCCGTCGTTGTCGGTGTACAGGGTAACGCGATCGATCTGCGGGTACCTGTTCCGGATAAAGATGTTTTCCTGGGTGTGGTAGCTGGCATTGCCCGCTTTGTCCGTTACAACATAGTTAAGGGTGATAAGGCCGTCGGGCATTACCGTCGTGTCGATGTTCAATACCCAGGTAATGTCCCAGTTCCGGTTGGGTATCCACAGCATCCGCGATCCCGGCCGCGCAAGCGATTCGTTAATGTGCCTTACCCAGCCGCCGGCTGTAGCATAGGCCGCATTTTCGCCCGCCGCAACTGCGGGATAGGCAATTCGGCTGCCTGCGGCGACCAGGTCGTTTCTGTCGCCTTGCTGGTCCAGGGCAATGACTGTTGGGTTGCCATCATCCGGTTCCACCGTAACTTCGCGGTTTATCAGGAAAGTTCCCGTTGTATTGCGGAAAACGGCGCTGCCCGCCTGGGAGCTTCTGCTGCCGTTGTTGATGTTAATAAATTCTTCATTGCCGTTATAGTTCTTGGTGAACCAGACATACACCGAGTCGATGTCTCGGGGCGCGCCGGTGGTAAAGTTAAACGGCGAAGTAGAATAGTCAAACACCCTGCCCATAAAGTCCTGGTTGGTACCGGCGGCGCGTTTGTTGCTTTGTGACACGGGCCTTGGATCAGAAACCGGCGCAAAGTTGTCGATGCCGATGTCAAAGACGTAAATCGCCTCTGCCGGCGGGCTTGCGCCATCCCTTATCCGCACCTCAACGGGGTATCTGCCGCCAAAGTTGCGCCAATCGCCATTCTTTACCAAGCTGAAAATGGCGTTGGAACTTCCAGTCTCCAGGCTGGTTCTGATGGAATCAAAATACATGTCAAAGTAGTAGAGCTGCCCTTCGGTTATCGTCGTAATTTTTACGCCCGCCACATTGTTCCGAGGCGTTCCGGGATTTACCGGCGTAGCATGGGTATCCCTGTCCCATACCGTTACCCAGCTTCTGTTTTCTTCCTGCGGGCGCCTGATAGATATTTGGCTCAGATCCTGATCGTTTCCTCCAGAGTTCAGGGTTGCCCGTATCGCGAACTTATCTCTGAAAACATGGCTGCCCTGGCCAACGTAATCGTCGCCCGGTACCTGGTTTATATCCATTACGCTGCCAATTTTGTAGTCGCTTATTACTGGCGCACTGTCCTGCATAAAGAATATCCGTATGTAGGGCATTGCCGCGACTTGTCCAGAAGGAAGTGATGTCAACGGTGTTCCTGGCGAACCTAATTCAGCTAAAAGTTCGGATAATATTCTGCCATCGTCACCGATGCTGATAATCGTTGCTGTGCCGTTGCCTCGGAAGGCAAATACCTCCATGTACACGCGGATCCTGTTGTTGTCGCCGGTGCCAGAGAACCTAAAGCCCTGTGTATGGATAAGGTCTTTTATCTCATTCTGCGTGTTAAAGCTGAAATTCCACGGCATTTCATCCGATCCCTCCGGGGCCTCTGGGTTGGCATAGTACCAGCCGTAGGTGTCGTATCCGTTATCACGCAGGAGATTCAGCTCGGAAGGATCGTCAACCATCCGGTTTTCGTCAAAGGTAACGATACCGCCGGTACCAGGATCGGTATCCTGAGTAAGCCGGGTGTTGCCCGGAGGAGTAGTACTTGTTCTATCTCCGTCGACTTTTACACGGAATACCACGCTGTTTACCGCCCAGTTGTTCCTCGCTATGCCGTCGGCGCTAATCGTGCCGCCTCGCGGTTCTTCAGGGCCGGAGTTCTGGGGATTAAGCACCGTAGTCCGGGGGATGTCGCCGTCCGGGTATATCCAGATGTCGCGGCAGGTGTAGCTGATATTGCCCGCCTTGTCCGCAACGCGGATGTACAGGGGCATTCGAACTACGCCGGTCTCCCCTACTTCGTCCAGCAGTTCCTTTGGTACTGGAAGCGTCATACGCGGACTATCGTTGCTTATATTATAGTGTTTCCCCTTAATCCAGATTGGCTTATCGTACTGTTTCAGACCGCCTACATCAGTTCCGATTGCTGGATAACTCCCATTTGACGGATTGTCAGTAGTAACCAGACCAGTTGGGCCTGGGTAACTCTGCGGAATTCGCATAATCCAGTCGTAGATGTTCGAATTGGCAATGACAAATCCGGGTGGCTCTGACACGCCGAACTGAAACCAGGCGTTTTTGACAGCAGGCTTTGCAGCAGCGTCAAAGAGTTCATTGTATTGGCCCCGGTCGCGCTCGGTCATCGAAATACCGCCTGGATATTTACCAGGGACAAGCGTATTGGCATAATCCAAGACAGACCGCTCTATTTGCTGCTGTGTCGGGAATTTGCCAGTCGTCAGATTCGTTCCATCGTCCAGGAAGCCGAGGTGGTACCATATTGACTCAACGCCGCTTTCGGTGCGGTTGTTGCTGGTGTCTCTGGTTGTTCCCCGTATTTCGGCATCTTCGCCGCCCATCACCACTTCGCTGGCATACCTGAATTCACCGGCTTCCCAGGGCCCAATGATGCTGCCTTGCCTGTTTGCCGAGGGCAAGGTAATGTCCGCGTCCGGGGGCCTGTTGTCCAGGGTAAAGTTTTTGGTAACAACGTTTACATTATTTGCCATGTCCGTAGCGGTAACGCGTACCCGGTAATGACCGTCTGCGGCGGTGGTTACCGTAAAGGTCGCTGCCCATTCCTGCGAAGCACTTGGCTGCAGATTCGCATTTGCCGGTAATATGTTTACGCCTCCCGCAGGGCCAATTCCCGGTACGGGAGCGGCTGCTGCGGTCTGGTCGATAATATCGACATGGATGCTGCGGTACCTGTTCGCGTCATTTACCGTACCGCTGAATTTCAGTTCTCCTCCCTGGCTCACCGATGAATAGAAGCCCGCTACATCCGGCTCAAAGGCGATGTTGGGGTTGTTGCGATCGATGTAGAAGTACACGGATTGCGAAAGCGCCGGATTCCCCGTGCCGTCATTGGGATTCCAGTCGTCGCCAGGCGGATTCCCTATTACAGAAGAATCCTTCGCCCGAACCTGAATGCTGTACAGGCCCTCACTGCGCTGGAGGACGTTACGCCCAGTTAGAGGAATATCGGGACCATCACGCTTGGTAATTTGCCAGATATTTGGTGTACCACCTGTTGCACTTACAACATCACCTGTATCCCATGAAGTTCCGGTATCAACAATTTCCCAATCACCGGGATCTGGCCCGACATTGGTTTCTACCCACCATGTACCGTTATAGACGAACGGCATGTTGTAGCTCAGGTCCTTTGTCCACTGCACATTGGCAGATGTTTTATCGCCAAGGTCGGTTATTGAACCCCATGGCTGAATAGTTACCCATTCCGCAGCAGCCCAGTTCCAGCGCGACACCTCGCTTTCCAGGGCGCTTATGGCGCTGGTATCGTCGATAACGCTGCCCTGTATCCGCACGGTCTCGCTTGATATGCGGTTAAAGTAGCTGGTGTTACCGGTAACGTCGCTGGGGTTAACGGTCGACGCGCCGGTACTCTGTACGCCGCTGAATCGTATTGCAGGGGCACTGGTATCTTTTGTGAATGTCCATACCGCTTCTTCGGACTCAAGATCATATTCGTCAACGGAGGTAACGATTACATCAAAATGCGCCCCATTGGGCATTCTGGCGCCTTCGTACAAGGTACGGGGAAGATCGTATCTCCAATTCAGCACCACCACTCCCGGCGGATTTGTTACTTCACCAGGTCCAAATGTCCAATCCGAGAGCGCGGTATTGTCAAAATTATAGCGCTGATCGACTATTACATCTCTGGGGTCGCTGGATGTGTTAACAATTCTCAGCCGCGCTTCCTTGACGTTGGCGTCGCTTGCCGTTCCCAAAATGGAAAAGACCGTCGTGCCAAAACCGCTGCTCCGGCCAAAGACCGTAGGCGCATCATTTATTGGAACAGGAGTTCCGGCAAGGATTATATTGCTAATCTCCGTTTCCGGCAGTTTTGAATCGATTCTGAATGCGTACATGGTATCGGCGGCTAGTGTATTACCCGATTTATCGGAAATGGTAAACCTGATCGTATGGATACCGTCGGATAGCGCTGTCCCGCTTTGCGTTCCGTTATTGGTCAGCCAAATCTCCCAGCGGTAGTTCCTTCCTGTCCCGCTGACCGATTTTTTTTCATCAAAGCCTATTGGCGCATCATTACCATCAAACCAGTACATGAATGTACTCATGTCAACATCAGAATCATCGTCGTCGAAGGTGCCGGTCAGCACCGGTTTCTCGTTAGCATCGGCATCGTAATAGATCACCGATAGCGGACGCAAAAGATCCCCTGTATTAATGTCTCTCGCGTTCAGCCAGGAAAGTTTTCGCCTGTTCCACATTTCGTCCCATTCATCGCTCGTCAATCCTGGGGGAACTGAGGGTATTGGAGGTTGCACCCACCAGTTTCCAACGTTCCCCAGGTCAACGCCGGCAGCCGGGTTATGAGTAACGGATGGCCATGTGGTAATGTTGGTGAATTCAAAGTTCGGCGGTTTTTCGTCCTTAAGGAATGTTACCGTGGCGGAGCCGGTCCTGCCCGCCGCATCCGTTACAGAAATGGTCAGCATGTGCGTTCCTGAATCGAGGGTTTCGTACCGTAACATTCTCGCGCCCTCATCCGCAGGAATGCGGAAGTATATTCTTTCTCCGTTAGTGGGAGTACCAGCTGGCTTATTGCCCCACGGGTCACTAAATGGTGAAGCACTTACCCAGGCAAGGGGCAGTGTTTCGGTTTCCGTTTTTTCCCATGATTCAAGGCGGTATTCTATATGGTACCTGCCATCATCGTCTGTTACCAGGTTTACGTCCTCAAAGAAGCCGGTTATGTACATTTCTTCATTTGCTTCCCTTCCAAACGCCTGGTTTGTTTCCGGGTAGTCAATCCTAACGGTCGGCGGAACCGTATCATAGATGAAGGTGAAGTGCTTGCGCCTGGCAACCGTTTCGGGCCTTGCCGTTCCCCCGGCGGGAGGGGCTATTTTGCTATATGACGCATCTGTAGCTTCGATGATGATGTGCTTGCGGCCATTGCCGCTTCCAACAGCACTGGTAACGCCCAGTTGGGCGGCGGTAAAGAGTCCTGCTTGATCACTCGTTTCTATCAAGCGTGCGCCGTTAAAATTGATGTTTTTGCTGCCAGACTGGCCGAGCATGGAAACGGGGACGGTTACCGGGCCGATATAGCCCACAGGCGGATTTGTGGTATATATGCCTGTAGCGGCATTATATGTGCCAAGATGGGTGTCATCGTAGGTATAACTGTCGGTATCATTGTTACGCAGCCATACCTTTACCGAACCTTCCACGATGTTTTCGCCTTCAAGGAAACCGTCGTCCTCGAAGATGGTGCCGCGCAGGATCATGCCGTTGTCGCTTACCACCATGTCATTGCTGGGGGTGATGTTTCCAAAGTACGGCCTGTCCTCTTCCTGCAAGAGGAATACTTCCTGGTAGATGCTGGAGGTGGGGCGCTTGTTTGCGTCTTCCGTATACCGGGAGATGTTGCCCGCCGCGTCTATTGCTATTATGTGCAGACGGTATTCGCCGTCGGTTGCCAAAAGCCGTTCGGTATCGATCACAACCCGGCGGCTTCCCGACAGGCTTATCTCGCCGTAAGCGCCGCCCAGCGTGCCGCCAGGCAAGTAGTGGACAACGCCCTGCTCGGCATAGGCCGATTCCTTCGACGGGTATGCGTCGAATTCCAGCACCCTGCCGCCGGATGCGCCTATCAGGGCGTTCGCCGCCGAACCGGGATGGGCAAGGGCGGCGGATCCGTTAGATCCGACATTGGCCGGCAGGAACCACCAGCGGAGTCCTGCCACCCCAAAGTTGTCGTTGTCGGTAATGGTAAAGCTGATAACCTTGTTTGCCAGCCTGCGCTTGTTGACGGACTGGTAGGCAGAATTGTCCTCATATTGGTAGCCGACAAGGATCACGTCGTCTACGTCCCGTTCAAAGGTTTCGATCCGCCGGCTCAGGCCCACGGTGGGCGGCTCGTCGTCGACGGAGTACCGCATCTGCAGGGTGGCGGGCTGGCGGAAACGATCGATGAACACCGTTTCAAAGGTAAAGCTGCCCGAACGTCCGCCCATCCTGATGGGTATGGAGAAATCGTATTCCCATATGCCCAGGTTGGCGGTGTTTCTGTCCAGTACCGTTATTGCGTATTCCGGTTCACCATCTTCGCCGACTGTGCCGAACTCAACGCCCGGCTGGCCGGTGATGTCGGTCCTTCCGTCCTGCAGAACGCGCAATCCCGTAATTTCGATGGGGCCGTTAACGTCGCTGACTTTGCCTTTAATAAACACCGTTTCCGTTGCGGAGATAAAGTCGCCGGTAGCGGGCGTTAGCGAGTTATTGTCAATAGTCGGCGGGGTGTTGTCCACGGCTATCCAGAACGACTCTGTCCGCGTTGCCGCCGTGGCATGGCGGGGATTTTCCGGCATTATAAGTTTGATATCCGGGGCGGTGTAATCGGAAACGCTGATCGTTATCCTATACAGGCCGTCGGGAAGGCTTTGGAAATTGTGCTTGAGCGATTCGGCCGGTATCGGGGTTACCGATTCCGCATCGGGCGCGCCAAACAGGTAGTTGTAATTCCGGTTGTTTTTTAGATGGGTGAGCAGCACAAACTGGTTTATCGTGGCATCCCGCTCGGTTACGGCAAGGCGTATCCTTTGACTGCTGTTCTGGGGATCGGCGTGGGTTTCCTGCATTCCAAAGGCGGCCTTTACTTCCGCCTGGCTCATGCTCATCTGGTATCCCGGCTCGTTCCAGGGCTCTATCGCATCGCCGACAATGTGGGAACCAACCATGCTTACCGAAACCGACGAAATTCCTACCGCACCGACTCTGGAATCGCCCAGGTCCAGGCTGTCGTCGTCGTTCAGCCGCAGGGAAATAACCGAATTCGGCCCGAATTTATTGCGAATGGCGCTTCCCGATTCAAAGCTGATCGGTTCGCCGTTTATGTCCTCTGCGCCGAAATTGGGGTCTTTAACATTTTCGTTAACGGCGCCAACCCGGAAATTGAACCGGGGCTTGTCGGATTCCTCGCTGACCAGGATCGGAAAGGCCCTGTACCCGACGTTAAACGCGTTGTCGCGGGCAAACACATAGATCCAGTACTTGCCGTCGTCCAGTGTGTCGTCTTCCGAATTGTCGTAATAAATGGTGGAGGTTTTAATAAGGCAGCTCGAGTCGAAGATCGGGCCGTCTTTAAGGATCGGTATTGAGCCGACAGACTTCAGTTCGCCGCGCGAAGCAGGAACGGGAAGCCAGGGGTTGTTGTTTCCGAGGTAGCCCTCCATGGCATCCTTTTCGCCGTCATGGATAACGATAAAACGCTGTTCATAGCCGTAGTGCTCGTCATCGTCGCCATCCCTCACAAAGTATTTGGACGTAGCGGTGCGAATGCGGGAATCTTCGGGACGCAAATCGGAAATCTGGAACTGCGGCCTTATCACCCCGTTAACCGTATAGACGGGGTTGTCCGGATCATAGGCAGACAGGTCTTCGGGAATTTCAATGTAGCCGCCCGTCATCCTCTGAAGTGCGATCTCGGGCGCTACCCTGTCAATGGAAAGGGTAAAGGTAAAGGGAACGTAGTTCAGCGTATTGGACATGCCGCCTCGGGCAAACACCGATATCGTGTAGTTTCCTTCGGGCAGCACGCCAAGGTCGCGCCATTCCTCCGGCGCGCTCCGTTCTTCCAGGTAGTACGTGTCGATGCGGGGGCTGCCGCCGGTGAGCCAGACATCGCCCATGTATTGCTGTATCTTGGAGCGTCCCGCTACGGAATTGCCGCCGCCGTTGGGCGACAGGTTGCTGCCGGTATCGGTGTGGGTAAAAATAAAGCTGCGGATGGTCGGGGGCGTTTCGCCGGTTGCGCTTGAGTGCGGATCGGCAAGGCCCCAGCTATTGTAGTGGGTGTTAATAATGGGGACGGTGGAAATCGCCGGAAAACCCGGATGCTGGGTGCTGTCCGCGCGATCCCAGATAAAGCGGCCTTTTTCGCCGGTGTCTTTTTCGTAGTATATCGCCGCCGAATTAACCCCCTCGGAATGGGTGGTCTTGATGCGAATCTCAAAGGGGCCCCTCTTGTGCGACGCGAGGCGGTCGACGTATACATAGTCTCCGTCCAATTCGTCCTCGTTCAGGGGCACGTTTTGATAGTGGCCTGCGGTTTCCGGATTTGGCGGGGGAACCCATCCGTTAAAGTTGGTAATGTCTTCGAGCTTCCACAGTTCCAATATGGGGAATTCATCCGGGGCGCGGACGTAGATAATCACAAAGCTGTTTTCAGTCTGCTGTTCGCGCGTAAGAAGGTCCCATTCTTCTTTTGACCACGAATCTTTCGGATATTCAAAGACCGTGCCGGGAATGTCTCGGCTCTGCGCCCTAATCTGGAAGCCGTAGTACCGGTCGTTTACGACGGGTATCGGGTAGGTAAACTGGATGTTGTTTACCCCAAGGTCGGTAAGCGATCCTTTATTGGAAATTAATTCCCAGGGAAGCTGATCCGTAGTGGGAACGCCGTCCCGCTCAACGTTGAAGATCGGTACGCCAAGGTGCGAAGGCCCCTCGTCGTCGTGGTGGTTTAGCTGCCAGAAGCGAATCTGCGGGGGGAACGTCTCGATCTCGGCGCCTTCGTATTCCTTGGTGCCGGCAAGGCGGTTAATTCCCTGGCTGTCGGTGATCATGCCGACCATAAGCCCGTCGGAGTCCATCACGCGGGGAAATGCCGCTTCCGGGAACAGGATGTGGTCATAGTTCAGATTTTTGCTTCCCAACTGGCCTTCCGCTGTGCCTTCGATTACCGGCGGAAGGGCCATGGTTATATGCGGGGGGTCGTTTTTGATGAAGAAGGCTATTTCCTCGGTTTCGACCGGCTTTTTCTGCGCATTTTTGGCAATGTCTTCGTCCCATACGCGGAGCTTGACCTTGAAGTCGCCGTCGTCAAAAACCCTGGTGTCGATAACCAGGCGCCAGTCGGATTTCTGAACGCCCAGGTTCATCGGCAAGTCGTACCAGCCGTCATTACCGTAATAGGGGTTCGGCAGGTCGACTCCGCCTTTGGTCAGAGTCGGGCCGTAGTTGGTGATCCGTATCTGCGCCCCTGCCAGCTTGTAGTCGTCTTCGGCTTCGCCGAAAAATTCCCAATCGCCCCAGATAAAATCGCCGACCACCGGGCTTTCCAGGGTGATAGTCGGAGGCCGGATATCGACGACGCCGCCCAAACCGGCCTTGAAGGGCTGTTCGCAGGCGAGCATCGCCAGCAATACCGAACCGATACCGAAATCACGGATAATTTTTTTGACTGCCATCATGGTAATATTCCTTTTCATCTCTGTACCCCTCCCTTACTTCACGTAATACGCAATCCGGAAATAATCCGGGGCCAGATAGCTCACAGCGCCGCTCCAGAACTTTGTCGGCGGACTTGTACCGGTAAGCGGCCAGTTCCGCGTCGGGAAGCACTCCATTCCGGTACGGGCGTTCTCCACGGAATAATCCGTGGGAACGTGCATGGTTTCCCATCCGGTGATCAATGTCCCGTACATGTCATTCAGGGTCTTGGTAAACGCCGTATTATTGCGGTATGCCATTTTTACCCCGTCTTTTGAGCCGGAGTAGCTTTCGTCGTGATAGGCGATCCACGGATTCCCGTTTACATCTATCGAGATGGTACACCAGCGCCCAACGTCGCCCACGTTGTCCACTACCTGGACGCTGCGGTCGGTAAAGGTAAAGTCAGACGGGTTAATAATGCCGCTTATATAGACCAACTTTTTAATGTTGGCGTTTAATGCTGCGATGTGAACCCGGTTTTGAGAGCCGCCTCCCGGCCGTGTGTCGATCTTCATGCTCACGTACTCGCCCGTACCGAATTGGTATATTCCCCTTGGAACTACTTCATCTATGATCCTCCAGTCGTCTGCCGTAGTAGGCGTCTGCGAATTGCTTATCGCCATCTTGAGCCGCGAGTTGGTCGCGTCGTAGTAGGCGACGACCGGACACCCGTCGCTGGTAACGGCGATGGCGTTGTGGAAACCGGCGTTAATCCGGTTAACCGGCCTTGTATTCCAGTTAACAATACGCTGGAACGGCGCTCCGACATCTGCATAGGAGATGATATACACCCTGCTGTTATTATCGGGGATCGTATACATGAAGTCACCGCTTAGGGTAAAGACATTCGTGTTGTTTGCAACCTGGTTTGTATACAACCCGGTTGTTGCATTGAAATTGGCCGGCAGCAAACCGGTGATGATCCCGTCAAACGGCGCTTTTATTTCTGTGGTTGGAAGCGGAGGAGGATCGGAGGCATTAATTCCGCTTGCGCCAAAGGTATAGATCACCTGGCCTGCCGTTACAAACGAGCCATTGGTAACATGCGTCTGTCTAAGGAAGTTGTATGCCGGAGAAGTAATGGTGTATACGTTTACGTTATTGGCAGTAACGGTGTTAAAGGTTCGGTTTGGCGCCGTTGTTCCGGATACACTGCTTACCGATAACAAACCGGTAATAATTCCATCACGCACCGCCGTAACCTCATGTGTGGGAAAATATTCTGTTGGAGTTTCGCCCGCTACACCGTAGGTATATATCAGATCCCCCTCCCTGACAAACTGGTTATTGGAAACATGTACCTCGCGAAGGATATTTTGCCCGGCTGGGGTTATTGTAAATAAAGTGGTGGCGGGGGCACTTGTAGTGAATGTACGATTCGGCGCGGTTCCGGTTGATGCAAATGTAGCATAATAATTGGAAACAATTCCGCTAATCGGGGCGGTTAATACTAACTCGGAGGCTGTCGTATTGTTTTCTGCCGCAACTCCGATTCTAAACAGCACTTCGCCCTGGTTTACCCAGCGTGTATTCGCAATGTTGGGGTTCCTGTACCGGACATAGTTTGACTGCAGAGTGGGGGTAATACTGAGAAGGTAAGAGGTAGTGCCACTCCTTGTATTTGTAAAAGTACGGCTCCCCGCCGTACCCGTCCATGTAACAACATTGGCATTTACGGCGGAAGTCCAGTTGCGGTTGCCTCCCTGGTTAGCCGTGTTGTTCCAAATTCTGTTAATCGTTCCGTCAAACGGCGCCCGTATATATACGATGTTGGCGGTGTTGATTTCAGCTGCACGCCCAAATTCCATAATAACATCACCCTGTTTAACAACATCGCCAGGATGATAATAAATAGCGCGTGCATAGTTGTTTTGATTTGTGCCGGAAGTGTTAATCGTTTGGTTGCTTCCAATAGCCTGATTTAAAGTGTAATTTTGCTGGCTTGCACTTGCGGGAACGCCCAGGCCGTTATTAAACGACGCAATGGTATAATTAACCGCAGTTCCCGCCGTCGGAATGGCGCTGCCATAGGCCGCCTGAAGCGTTCTTGCCTGAGCGGTACCCGACGTGGTAAGCGCGACATTGTTGTTTGCAAGCTGAAGTGTCGGCGTAACGGTCTGGCCGATGGTGAAGACATTATTGGTTCCGGTTCCTAATTGAGTGGAATAATTTGTACCGGACATGGGAGCATTAAGGTACACAAGTGTAATATAGCCTGATGCATTAGCCACAACTTGAGTCTGATTTGTAGTAGTTCCTTGAGCCCGCTGGCCAAATGTATATATTAAATCACCTTGGTTTACCCACTGGTAATTTTGGACATGCACCTGGCGTAAGTATCTGTAACCTGCAGTACCATTGCTAAAAGTACCGGTAACCGTTGGACGGAATAAAGTCGTATAATCCAGCGTTATGCTTCCGTCCCTTCTGGCGGTAATAATCGTTTCCGACGCCGTATCGGCAGGGTTCCTCGTCGGAGCGCCCAGCCGGTATACCGGCTGTCCCTCCGTTACATATTGCCCGTTGGAAACGTATATCTCCCGGATGAAACGGTTGCCGTCTGCCACATCATTGCCTTTATTCGCTTGATTAAGGGTAGACGATTCCGGAATCAGCTCGCCTTCATTCTGGTCTTCCGCGTCCCATGCGCCGTCCAGATTGATCCACTTTCTGATATCCTCGTTTTTACCCAATGCGGTACTGGCTGTCTCGCCGCTGGCGGATATTGTCCCGGGCGCGCCGCGCGTATTCATGCGGTACTTAATCGAGTGATCCTTGGTGTCGTAGTAGCTAACGTGGATGTATTCATCGGTCCCGGAAACATGGGTAACAATGTGGGGGTTTTCGAACTGGTCGGTGCTGGACGGATCGGTATTTCCGCCGGGCCTGTCTGCTGATGTTGTTACCGGGCTTCTGTTCGAAGCATTATACCACGTCTTTTCGATAAGATAGTGGCGAATTGTATTTCCCGCTATAGTCACATACGGCGAGTTGGAGCTGCCTGTACCATTGCTCAGACCAGACGTTGCACCACCCGGCCCTGCAGCGTATATACCGCCCAGGTGTTCCCATTCCTGACTGGTGGCGCTTCTGCCAATAATACTTGAAACGCCCCACGGACTCGCGCTTGGACTATTGCTTGCGGTGCCGCCGGGGCTGAAGTAAATGTCAGACATGATAATTGGGTCGACAAACTCAAGAACGTTATTGACTGTAGACCTTGGGTTTCCCGCCCAGGAGACGTTGTTGTTGGTGATCATCATCGTACCGTTGTTATAACCGAATTGGCCATAACCACCGCCGCCTTCGTTCGAACTGGACCATAGCGTACCGTCTCTCGGATCAATTGTCATGGCAGGGTTTTCGACAACCCAATTTGGCCTCCTCGTTGGGAACGCGCCCTGGTCGGGTCGAACCGTTGCAGCGGTATCAGGGCGGAAGTCGTTCGACTGCCAGATGTGTACGGCGGTAAAGTCTTCCCAAAGGTCGGAGCCGTCGATGCCCGATCGTTCCGTGTTCCAGGGCTGCACCCAGTGCCGCCCCGTCATTGATTGCTGCAGGACGGTACCGTCGGCGTTCAGCAGGGGCCGCTCGCCAAAGTTCTGGTTGCCAATTCTGGAATTAATCGCATAAATAGCGCTGGTTCCGGTTCCATTCCTGAGCATTACCGTTCCGTCTGTCGTTCCCGATCCTGCTGCGGCGCTCGTTGTCGCCGTAGTGGGTATGGTTAGTATCCGGTAGCGGTGCGGGAGGCTGTTAGCATTCGAGGGGAGGTCGTAGGCGTTCTGCTGGTTGGTAATGGCGGTTGTCGTTACCGCCAATTCTCCCGGCAGAAGGATCGTAACCGTTTGCCCGCTTGTGCCAAGGTTAAAGCCCTGAACCACGACCGCTTCGCCCCTGTTGAAAATATACCTTCCCTGGAGTGAGCGGGTGTTGTGGCGGAACAGATCCTTGTTCCGTACAAAGCCCGTTATGTAGGGCCGCAGGTTCATCGAAATGGAGTTGTACTTGTTCAGCCCGACGGGGAAGCCAGGGTTCTGAATCTCGTAATTTAAGAGGCCAGAGGTAGCATGGGCTGGTCCGGGAGCGGTAACTGACGCGCTTACCTTGGCTGTCGCCGAGGATACGCTGTGCCGGTTATATGCCAATACGCCGACATTGGTTGATCCAACTATTACGCCCGAGGGTATTGCCTCGGTGTCCCAGATGTACGCCCATTCCACGCGGTGGCGGTACAGGTCGATAGAATCGCTGTAGTACACCCGGCCGCTGGCATTGGCATTCGTTGCCGTTCTGAGTAGGCCCGTAGTGGGCGGGATAAAATCGTATGCATCGCCCGGATGGGGTTCTGTGCCGGTGGGATCGCGTTCCAGTATCGTTACCGTCGTTCCGCCGATTACCAGGTCTACCCGCTCTATTTGCTGGTCGTCCTCTACATACCCCCGCAGCACCACCTGGCCGCTGACCGTATCCGTACCGAGGAATCCCACCGGGTTGGCCCAGGGGCTGGTATCGCTGTGCCGCTCCCGGTCTAAAACGCCGCCCATTTGAATGCTGGTAAGGCTGTGCTGGTTTACGGTGTATGCACTTCCATAGCCCGCACCGTTCATCCTTCGTGGCTCTATGTGGCCCAGCCGGACCACGCTGGGGAATTGGTCGTTGTTGTACAGGCCGCCCTTGGTGCGGTTGCTGTTGTTGGGTCCCTCGCCGATAAACATCGGCGAAACAGAGCGCTGTATGGTCTGCCTTCGAGTCTGTCCCTCGGTCATGGGGTTAAGGTCGTACAACTGGGAGAAGGGCCGCGTTACGTCGTTGTTGTTCACCCGGATGCGGATAAGGGCGAAGTCGCAGAAGAGGTCTTCTTCGATGCCGTCAAACACCTTGAGTATGAATAGCGAATGATCCTGCGGCGGGTTGGACGACGTTGCCGGCGGCCATGCATTGGAACCGGCAAAGTCGATGATGCTGTTTCCAAAATTCGTGCCAAAAGCCGCGTTAGCGTAGGAGAATTCTGCGCTGCGGGCTTCTGTAATTTTAGTAGGCGTTGACGGAGGAGTCGGGCCTGAATATGGATATACCGCGTCGGGAAGATTCAGCTCGGGGGGTATTGAACCGGAACCCTTTTCTATCCAGGTATCCGGGGTCGTCGAATCTGGGCCGTAATAGGCGCTGTTCAGTTCCCATGCGGAACCGGTTCCGCTTACCCTGGGGCCGTTAATAGACTTGCCGTCTACGGCAGCCATAAAGGCATAGCCGCGAGACCAGGGGCCTTGTCCTTCTGCGCCCAGACCGCCCCAGTTGACGGTTCCCGGATCGTCAATAATGTAGATTCGTCCCGCTTTAACATTGGCGAGTTGTGCATTTGCCAGCCTTGTCGAGCCGGAGACGTACTCAAAGCGGAACTGCCTGCTCTTTCCCTCCGCTGGCGCATCGGTGGTTTCGATTCGCAGGGCCAGCAAATTATTGCGGGCGTTAAAGTCTATCACCCGGTCCACGTTCAGCGCGGAAGAAGAGATGTAGTCGCTAATTCCCTTGGAAACATCCCATTCAATGTTGGGATATTTGCTATCAGGGTATTGCGCTTCAAATTCATCGCGTATCTGGTCAAGAATAATGCTGCTGAATACCGGTGTGCCATCTGCAAGGATTCCGGTAGTTACGCTCCTGGTAGTAATTGCGCTGAAATCGTGTTTCTCGCTGATGGCGGTGCCCAGCTTTATCCGGTCGATCAACGGGGCGTTGTTCATGATTACCAGCGGTTCCTCGTAGTACCGGGCGTTGCCCGCCTGGTCGAACACCACAAAGTGCATCGTAACGGGGCCGGAAGTAAGGCCGAGCGAGTTAAGCTCAACGTACCAAAGCATACCCGAGCCGCCGACGCTAAAGCCCATCGGCAGGTTATGGCCGTGGTGGTTGGAACCAACCGAGGGATTGTTACGGTCGATGACAATGGCATAATCGCCGCCTGTTGCAAATTGATTTGCAGAATTCAGCTCTCCTGGTATGTAGGGCACCTTTAATTGCTTATTATCCCATGATTGATTAGGAATAACGCTGCCTTTCAAATTGGCTGCCCAGTCGACATCTTCGGAATTAACACTATGGTCACTGGTTAAAAATTCGTCAATTGGAGGGTGGAAAAGAGCATTTCCCTTTGTAATTTCATTCTCGTGCCAGGAAACGTATTCTCTGGTACGGCTGCCGCTCTCGCCTACCAGCCTGGAGAACCACAGCACCACACGCGCAACGCCGGACACCGGCCCGTCGTCGGCGGCTTCGCCGCCTACCGGCACCGAGATGCCGGCGGGCCTCCGGTTAAGGGTGTAGGTCGCAGTCGGCGCATGGTGGTCGATGGGCAGGAAGGACGTGCGCGAAGCGGTGAGCGGCGTCGAGCGGGAAATGTCCGACGCGCTTAGGTAGATCGGGTACTGCACGGAGCCTGGTACCTGGCCTTCCCTTCCGGGAACGTTTTCATCGCCATAGCCCAAAGTGTCCAGATAATCTACCAGTTTTTGCGTGTTAACATCCACGGTAACAACCCAGAGGAAGTAATCGTCTACCATTTCGAGCGCTTCCCCATCAAATGTTCCGCTAGCGTACTGGAAGATTGTACCTCGCTTATTATCCTGCGGTTTTAATGGTACCGATGCTCCGGTATCTTCATCATAAATAAACAAAGCTCCAGGATCAGTTGTCGGTTCCCAAATATAGAAAAAAGCATTGGGGTTGTAATTGGGACCTGAGGGGTTATAAACATAGGCATTTTTAACCAAGGCGCCTGTTTGCGTATAACTCGGATGCGGTTCTGCTTTTACCGCCATGGCAATATCGGGGGAGGTTAGTGGAACTCCTGTAAGGTAATAATCATAAGTGCCTGGACCTGTCTTTTCAAGGTAATCCTTGTCAAGGACATTAATGGACATACCAGGGGTCGATCTAAAGCCGCCGATGCCGCCGTTCATGGAAGGGGACCATTCGGTTTTAGTCCAGCGAACCGCGCCGATACCATTTTCGCCCTTTACTACGATGCGGTACGAGGCGATTCCACGAATGTTCATTTCGTTGATGCTGCCCCAGAACGTGGCATCTTTACTGGCGCCAAGGGAAATGTATTCGTCCTCAAAGATAGGCGCTCCCGCCACTACAAAGGCGGTAACTTCCCTCTTCAGGCTTAATAGGCCCGGTCTGTCCGGATTGGTAGACGACAGCCACTTGTCATTCTCGTTGATCCAGGATTCATTTTCGGTAGTATCCTCGGCGCGCACTTCGATGGTGATCCTGTTTGCGCCAAGATCGCCGCTTTCAAGCTCGCCCTGGGTGTTGATCATCGCCCACCAGCTTGCGACGGAATCGGTGTCGCCGCCACGGTTTGCCATGTACCAGCCGTCGCCGGGGGCGTCGCCTTCGCGATAACTGCCGATTTTATCTTCTGTCTGCGCCCTCTGCCCTGGGTTCAGCGAGCCTGGTTTTGTCCAGTCCGTTTCGTCCCATTCCGGGATAGACAGGTTGGTATAGGGGAATCCGTTATCGTCGAGCACCCTGAACCACACGTTCCTGATACGTTCGTTGTCCCGCGCCTGGCCGGATATGCGGATGCTGCCGTTAAACTGGCGTTCCATTTCGATGGCGTTCATGTCGGGATTGCGTATTACTGATACCACAGGCCGGTCGCCTTCGGGGTAAATCCAGTATGTACATTCTTTTACCAGTTCATTTCCCGCCTCGTCCACTACGAGGATGTAGACCAGTAACTTGCCAACATCCATTCCTTCAGGAATTTTTTCACCGTTGTATAAAAGGCTGGTGGATCCAGTGGTAACACTCCATTGCACATACATATCTATATTTGCGGAATCGGCTGTCAGGAAGTTTCTGGTATTGGGTATACGCAGGTCCCAGGTAAAGGTACCTTCATCCAGCTCCATTAGCGTAATGCCGTTCTGTATAAGGGCGCTTGGCGATCCGGGGCCTTCGTTGTACAGCCAAGTACTGGAGGCATTCGGCGGTGCATAACCGCTGGCTTTGTTTGGCACATAGAAGGCGATTCTGCTAAGCATGCTCGAATTGTCATCGGCGTTGCCCTTGATGTTGACCCTGCCGGTAACGGCATCATCGCCGCCTTCGGGCGTAACGTCAAGTTTTGGCTTTTCGTTATCAAGGATGAACTGCTTGGTGTTGTTGATCGTCGCCTGTCTGCCCGCGCCGTCAAACACGTAGAGCCGCAGCGTAAATGCCCTTGGGCTGGTTGTCGCATCAAGATAAGCTCCTGTTGACGAGCCGCCAACTTTCATTATAGGCCTTACTGTTACCTCTAATGGGTTATCCTTGTCGGCTCCCATGTTGGCAACTAAATCATACTCAAGCATATTTTTGACTTCAGTAATATCCTCACGGCCAAGCCCATCAATCACGATTCCGTTTTCATTCAATATTTCCGCTTCAATCCTTGCGATGGTGTTAATATCGCTCACATATAATTTGAAACCGGTACTGTCAATATATGCATTATTGAAATACTGCTTATTGTCAGTTTCGATATCAAACGTTATTACCGGATCGGCAATGTCAATAAAGAACTGGCGTGAAAGTGATCCAACGAGGGTATTGTCGCCGGTAGTTTTATTATCGCGGGTATCGAGCGGATTGCCGTTGCCAAGCGACCAGTCTTTCGCATACAGGTCTATCTTGTACCTCCCCTCGTGCTTGCTGTTATTGGTAAAGAAGTCTGTTGGATACAGGTTCGACGCGGTTAGCTGTTCCTGGGTAAGGTTCCAGTTTACCGATGTTTGCGCGTTGGTTTGATTATATGCGGGATTCGCCGGGTTGGGGTTGAGCATACTCGGCCATTCGCCTGTAGGCGGTTGGGCCGTCAAGCTCCATTCACCAGTACCGGTGTTGTACCAGAACCAACGATTGTCAGTATAACTCCACTTAGCAATGCTGTACCACAGATCGCGTACTTTGGTATCGTCGCTAACGACGCCGGTTAGCGAAACGTCGCCGGTACCGAAAACCGTGCTTTCTGCACCTGCCACAAGGTTCATATACTCAACAGTGGGAGTTTCGCTATCAAGGTAGAAATTCCATGTTACCGGGGAAATTCTGCGGCTTGCTTTGTCCGTAGCCGTAACGCTGACAAAGTGGCGGCGGCTGTTATTGTAGTCAGGCCCTGGCCCGCGCAAAGCTGTCACATCGGAGGCAAGAATTTTAAGCACCCATGTATATTGGGGCCCTTCTCCATTGGGATGATCGTCGGTGATAGGTCCTGTTCCTTTTACCGTTAAGCGATAATTACCATCAGAATCTGGATTGCCTCCATTAGCGGCAGTATCATGATTTCCCGACTCATCTTTATTAAGGTCATATTTAGCGGTTCTTGTGTAACCGGCCGCGCCTTCCTGCGAGATGGTTATGCTTACGTCGCGAAGGTTATGCTCATAGATTGAGCCTCTCAATTCAAAAGCAGAAATGCCAATTAGGGGGGCTGCGTACACAGAACTGAATACACGCTCGGTTTCTGTGGGCAGCTCTGCCCATGTTGTCGGCGCGGGGTTAGCTTCAAAGTGCTGGGGCGCGGTCTCCGCTGTATGGATCACCCCTTCAAACCCAAAGTGAGGGGCCGCCCTGTCGAGCAGGAATTCCAGGCCGTACAGTTCGGACCAGTTCCCCGCCCTGTCCTCCATTTTAATGTCCAGATAATTCAGGCCGTCGATAAGTCCGGCAATATCGCCGATGTTGATAACCCAGTTGGCGGCAGAAGGCCGTTGGGTGCCAACGACGCCTTCAATTGCTTTTGGCGTCCAGTTGGGATCATCCCTGCCATTGCTTTTAGTTCCAGACCGTATGCGGTAATAGAAATTTGTGGTTTGGGGTTCACCGGCTGCGTTCATAATCCGCACGGGGGACAGTTCGTCCTGGAACCTTCCCCGGATTACCGGCTTATCGTAATCGCCATTATCGAAAACAACGCTCAGGTTTGCCGTGTTCGTGCGGTCATTATCCAAAGCGGTAATAACATTGACCGGAGTTAGGAAGGCGTACTCGGACGGCCAGTCTCTGATGGTATTTTGCCACGCGGTGGTCCAGCCGGGGAGAGTGCCGTCGCCGTCTTTCCAGTAGTATGCCGTGTTTCCGTCAGGCAAGGCAGTTCCATAGGGCCAGTCGGAAGGCCAGGTTTGCCCCTGCGTTGCGCCGCTTGCGCTGCCGTTGGGGAAGGCTGCGACAGCAGGACTGGGAGCATGGCGTATCGCTCTGGTTATGTTTGTAGGAATGATCTGGGGCCCTTCGGTGTCCTTGGAGAACGACCATACGATGCTTACGGGGTTTCCGGCGGTGTCGTAGGCTTCCAGCGTAACGCTCTGCGTTCCCTGGGGTGTCAGCGGGGAATCGAACGCGGCAAGGTATGCCCTGAATTCCGCTTTTTTATCATCGGGGGGCCATGCCTGAACCGTGCCGGTTGTGGGCCTGCCGCTTAACAGCTCCAGCGGCTGCTGGGTGCCGTAGGTTATGCTTAGGAATTCCAGGTTTGCCTCATCCACCGTTCCGTTTAATTCGGCGATAAGATCGTTGAGCGTCCGGTAGGTGGGGCGCGTAGAACGGTAATTGGGGTGCTGGTTTTTATCGTTGTTGGGAGTGGGATCATAGTGGTTAAAGCTGATTATCGGCGGCGAAATGTCCAGGGTGAATGTGTACCACCCTGACCCTTCCGGGCTTACATGGGGGTATATTCTGAAAACCTCGCCGATATAGCCGGGGTCATTTTCCGTGTCGCCGTCGGGGTTTTTGCCAAAGTGGGTCTGCACTGCGGGAGGCGGCGGCGGGCCGTCCGGCTCGTCGGTAATTTTAAGCTGGTAGCGTTTTTCGCCGTCAAACGAAAAGTAGCCGCCAAAACGGGAATCGCTCACGCCGCCGTGGGCATCAAAGTCGAAGCGGAAATTTAACACCCCCGCCGGATCGATGGAGCCGGGAACGGGTATCCAGCCCGCTTCAAGGTCGGAGGAGAATGCCCAAACGCCCCCATTATTCTCGGGGAAGCGTATCTGCACATAGCGGTTTTCCGCAGCGCCCGCTGTCGCGCTGACTTTGCCGGGATCAAAAAGGTCGTCGTCTTCGGCTTCTCCGCTAATCGCCAGGCCGACTACGCCCCTAACGCTTTCGCCTGTGGTGCCGTTCGGCGGGAACAATGTGCGGGCGAAGAACGTGGGATAGTCCGAATCCTGGTCGACGGTGAACGACAGCGCTGCCGGCGTGTTGCGGTTGCCCGCCTTGTCTTCGGCAATCACATAGAGGGCGTAGGTATCTTCGTCTTTCAGGAAGGTGGAATTGAAGATCGCCTGGAACCGCCCACCGGGCAGGGCGTCGTCAAAGGTGAACCATCCGCCCGCTCCGTCTTCTCCGGTGTCGAAATCGTCGTCCCAGGCGGGTACCGGGTTGGGGTTCGCCGGGGTAACATGGCGTACCCACCACTTAACGCCGGCATGGTTATCGTCAAATTCCGCCAGGCCGTTTTCATCCGAAGCGGTAACGATAAAGGGGACTTTGCCGTTTACGACATTGTCGCTGCGGTTGTTGTTGAATTCCACAATGGTAACTTCCGGGGGCTTAGTATCAACCTGCACCGAACGTTCCAGGATGTAGGCATTGCCGATGCTGTCGTATGCCTCCAGGCTGTAGCGCCTCCGGTCGGAAGCAAATCCGGCTACGGGGCGGCTAAAGTCGACGCCGGACCCGTTCCAGTCGTACGCCCATTCGTAGACAAAGAAACCATCGCTGTCCGGCTGTGCGCCGGCAACAGGCTCAAGGACCAGTTCCACCTGGGGGCTGGCCCTCTCGTTTGTCGTAGTGCTTATTATGTCGGGGGTAAAGGAAATCCACAGCTTCTGTACGCCGAGGCGGCTTTTTACCGTGCCCTCGATTGGTTCCAATTTGGCATTCTGCAGCGAAGTGTCTGCCGGGCTTATGGCATCTTCGTCGAATTCCGGCGGATTACGATACACGGCGAAGAAGAAGTCCGTTGTTTCGGTGGCAACCGCCTGGGGAATGTCGCCAGGACGAGTGCCGCCCGGACGGTCTTCTATTGCTACTTTGGCTTTAACGTCGTCGGTAATTTTAACCGTTAGCTGATAAAAGCCGTCGTTAAGCCTCGCACGGGGATCTTCAGAATCGAGTTCTGCGGGATCGTCAATGTCGAGGAACGCCGCAGCCATTATTCGCTGGTCGAGGATTCCCGACCATTCCATGCTGCTGTTATTTTCGTTCGGGTTGCCGTTGGGCAGCGCTGCGGCAAGCTGGTTTGCGGTCAGCGTCCTATCTATGTGGGGTACAATGTTCAGATCGGTAATGGTAATTAAGATGCCGGATCGATCCCGCACGATGCCGTCGTCGTCGGCAAAATTAAGGGCGATTCCCTGGCCCATTTCCAGGATGTTGCTCCGGGGGCGGCCTTCGGTGCTCCAGTTGCCCGACCAGTTGTTCCTGTCGGTATCAACATCGACATAAAGGCCTTCGGGGCCGTTTATCTTGTGATCGCCGGAATTGAATTCGGAAAGCGGCTCGCCCATGTCGGGCATATCGGCATCGTCGTCTATGTAAATTTTCTGTAAAATATAGCCAAGGTTGTACACGCTGTCCTGTGCGATGATGTACAGCCACAGTTCCTTTTTGTTCCAGATGTTGTTCCCGTCGCCGTCCTGGTAGCGGGTGTTGAATTTGAAGTTATGCATCATGTCTTCGCGGCCAACGCCCGGCGCCTGGCTCCTCGGAGTCCTTACCCAGCCGGATTTGTAGTCGTCGGCAATCTTTTCGAAGAATTCCAGCCCTGCTTTTGTCGGCTCTGCCCGGTAATCGTTCAGAAAACTCAACGTGGAACCGGCTGTATCGGGGTCTTTGTCTTCGATGATCCACTTAACCTTGGGGTATCCATTCGGTTCGAGGACCAAAGGCGCCACATCGTCGTCTTCATACTGGTTAAAAACCATGATGCCCGAATCGTCAACGCGGCTAATCGTTACCTGGATGTTGCTGTTAACGGTGTAAGGATCGTCGTTGCGCGCGTCGTCCTGGGTGGTGTTATAGGTAACGGTTGCAGGGGCGGAAGTTGATCCCTTTACGCCCAATATCCGCACCGTGGGGCCTTCGCCGTCCATGTACACCACATAGCGCTGCGGCGGCTGGTTAAACGCGCCGGTATATGAATAGGCGGTAACTTCCAGAATGTACGGCTCGGAACTCGAGGTAAAAATCGGCTTGTTGTAGCCGGGGTTAATGGGATCGTGTTCCAAAAGATCGCCCCATGCGGTAAAGGTAAAGAGCTTGCCTTCGCCCATGCTGGAGGGGTTTTTGTACCTGCCCCGGTAGCCGCCCTTTGCCCGCTCGTTGTCGTCGGCATCGTTAAGGTACCCAAAGCCGCCGTCTGCGTCCCTGTCGTCCCACTTTAAAAATCCCCTGCGGCCGGAACTTTCGTGGACGTACTCCAAAATAGCGAAGTCGATAAAGTCGGAATGCCTCGCCAGAATCTGGAGGCGGAAATCCTCTATGCCGTCTTTGCCGATGGCGATCTTCCTGGAGGTCGGCTCTTCCTCCCTGATGTAGTGGTTGGGCCTGGTATTGAGGATTTCAATGCCTTCCTGCTGTTCACGCTCCCGTACATCATCGTTGTCTATCCTGATGACGGGAAGCTCTTCCGCACTGATCAGCAGCATCAGAATCGAGGGGCCGTCGGGATCGAAGGGGTCTTCTTCGTGGGTCACAGGGTCGATGGCCGGCGGATAGTAGCCGAAAATCTCAAATTCGCCGTCTTCCTCAATCGGCGCCCTGGGGAACAGGGTGCCTTCGTCGGAGTAGGAATCGGAGGTCTTTATTTTGAAGCTGAACTGCCTTCCCGATTCCAGCGGCTGATGCTCGCCAATGGCATTGGTTTCGTATCTGATCTGCCGCGTGGCAGGGTCGATTTTGAATTCGTCCAGCTTGAAGATAAACTGGGCGACCCGCACTATCGGCATTTGGGTCCGGTCGGCATAGGAACCCTGCCCTTCGCTTCCGCCGATGGGCGTACCGATCGGGTTGTCGATGCCCTGGAGGAACAGGCTCGCCCAGCCCCAATTTACGTCGTCGTCGTCCGGCTCGCCGGCCAGGTAATCCATCGTCGGCCATATCTTAATCATGGGGTAGCCGGGTTTCAGGCCCTTGCGGTCGGTGATCTGGCCGCGGACTTCGGTACCGGTTATCAGCCTTGGGGGGTTGCTTTCGGTATTGAGGTTGGGGGCGGTAATTCTTATGTCGGAAATGCGGTTCTTTACTATATATACGAGTTCAATTGAGGGGGTGTTCAGGTTGGGATCGTGGGCGCGGAACTGGATCTTTAAGAGGCCGTCTTCCAGGCCTTCCTGCCCGCCCGGAAGCACGATTCCGAGGGTATCCAGGTCGAAGTGCCAGCTTTTTTCTTTTATGTTTTCGGATGGTTCAAATATGACATTTTCGCGGGTCCAGTCCATCAGAGGCTTGTCCTCTTCTCCCTGGGCCATGTTGTGTATTTTGACTTCTACGCTTACCAGTTCCCGATAGGCGCTGGCGGTTCCCTGGAACCTGACCGTCCCCTTGAGGAATGCGCCAGGGACCGGCGAATCTACCGAAATGACAGGGGGCATAATGTCGACCTTTTCCCCCATATCCGGTTTGAACGGGTTTTCGCACGACAGGAAAACTCCCAGTATGACAAAAACCGCTGATAAGCTGAAAAATGCTTTCTTTGTAAACCTAAACATACCTATCCCCCATATCTATATACTAATCCAAGCATAATATATCACATAATCCTGCCAAATACCAGCCATTATACATAATTTCATAATTTCCTACCAAGCGGCAAAACGGGCCGTCTTGCAACTTGCGGGCGGGAAATCTACAATTACAGGGATGGCCGAAGAACGTTATGCCCGGACAATCGGGACTTTGACGGCGGAAGAAATGGGTACTCTGAGCCAAAAGCGGGTGTTTGTCGCCGGCTGCGGCGGCCTTGGCGGGTATGCCGTGGAAATGCTGTCCAGGGCCGGCGTGCTGCATATCAGCGTCGCCGACGGGGACGTTTTTTCGCGCAGCAACCTGAACAGGCAGCTTTTATGCACCGAAGCGACCATCGGCGCTTCCAAGGCAGCATGCGCCGCCGTGCGGGCCGGGGAAATCAATCCGGCGGTACAAGTCCGCGTGCATCCGGCATACATTAATGAAGAAAACGCCGAAGGACTGCTGCGCGATCACGACGCGGTAATCGACGCCCTGGACAACGTGCCGTCGCGGCTGCTGCTGGAACGATGCGCCGAAACGCTGGACATACCGCTTATCCACGGGGCGGTGCGCGAATGGTTCGCCCAAATCGCCGTTATCATGCCCGGCGACCGCATACTGGCAAAATTGTACGGCGAAGCTGCCGCCGCGACCCCGTCCGTCCCGCCCTTTACCCCTGCCCTATGCGCCGCCCTCCAGGTTTCAGAAACCATCAAGCTCTTATGCGGCAGGGACTCCCCGGCAAAGAGAAGGCTGCTCATCTTCGACCTACTTGATTACAGCGTAAATAATATTATGTGAAAAACATTTACACGCAAAGGCGCAGAGATATTATTGGAAAATACATCACGCAGAGGCGCAGAGGCGCAAAGCACGCAGAGGGGAAGAGGAGGTTTAATGTATCGTAGTTCGAACAACGATCGTACTTCCGAAATATA
>Ga0082212_10001365_pt1 | contig 35893 bp, 34 predicted proteins | sample TergutNt197P3_FD_71548 | JGI IMG/M metagenome (GOLD analysis project Ga0082212, IMG submission 71548) | Neocapritermes taracua P3 segment gut microbial communities from Petit-Saut dam, French Guiana - Nt197 P3 | ecosystem: Host-associated > Arthropoda: Insects > Digestive system > Gut ...
AAAGGACGCAATCATGATGGTGGAGGCCGGAGCAAACGAAGTTCCGGAGGATGTGGTGCTGGACGGGATATTGTTTGCCCACGAGGAGATAAAGAAGATCATCGACTTCATCGAGGAGATAGTCGCAGAAGTTGGAAAGCCAAAGAAAGAAGTAGAGCTGTACACGCCGCCTGAAGAGATAGAGACGGCTGTCAGGGACTACGCAACTGGCAAAATGCGCGAAGCTATTCAGACTGTTGACAAGATGGAGCGCCTTGAAAACATGGATGCGGTCGAGAAAGAAACCAAGGAGTACTTTGCAGAAACCTATCCCGACAATGGAAAGGACATCGGTTCTGTGCTTTACGACATTAAAAAAGAGCAAGTTAGGAGCCTCATACTGAACGACGGCATCAGGCCAGACAACAGGAAGATGGACGAAATCCGGCCCATATGGTGCGAGACAGGCGTTCTCCCCAGGACTCACGGGACGGGGCTTTTCACCAGGGGCCAGACACAGGTTCTTTCCGTTGTCACGTTGGGCCCGATGGGTGAAGCCCAGATGCTGGACGGGATATCTGAAGATGTGGAAAAGAGGTACATGCACCACTACAACTTCCCGCCTTATTCAGTAGGCGAGGCGAGGCCCATGAGAAGCCCGGGCAGGAGGGAAATAGGCCACGGCGCACTGGCTGAGCGCGCACTCATCCCGGTACTCCCGACAGTTGAGGACTTCCCCTACGCCATTAGGGTAGTGTCTGAGGTGTTGTCGTCCAACGGTTCCACGTCCCAAGCTTCGGTGTGCGGCAGCACTTTGGCTCTGATGGACGCCGGAGTGCCGATAACTTCGCCGGTGGCAGGGATCGCAATGGGGCTTATCGAGCAGGACGGAAAAATAGCGATACTTTCCGACATACAGGGCATGGAAGACTTTTTGGGCGACATGGACTTTAAAGTGGCAGGGACGGCAAAAGGCGTCACAGCCATACAGATGGACATCAAGATACACGGGCTTTCCAGGCAGATACTTGAGGACGCGCTCAAACAGGCTCACGACGGCAGGATGTTCATAATGGGCAAGATGATGGAAGAGATATCAGAGCCGAGGCCGGAGCTTTCGCCGTTTGCGCCGAGAATCATCTCCATGATGATAGACCCAGACAAGATAAGGACAGTTATCGGGCCGGGAGGCAAGACCATCAACAAGATCATCGCTGACACCGGAGTCAAGATCGACATCGACGACACAGGACTTGTCTACATAGCGTCAATCGACATGGAAAGCGCGGAGCAGGCTGTGAAAGCCATTGAGCTGCTCACAAAGGAGGTCGAAATCGGTGAAACTTACGAAGGCACTGTGACAAGGCTGATGCAGTTCGGGGCGTTCATCGAAATACTCCCGGGCAAGGAAGGGCTCCTCCACATATCAAAGATGGCCAAAAAGAGGGTTGAGAAGGTCGAAGACGTCATGAACGTGGGCGACGTCGTCATGGTGAAGGTCACAGAGATAGACAGCCAGAACAGGATCAACCTTTCGAGGAAGGAATTGCTTTAGTATGCCGTCACTTTGGAAGGGGGCGTGGAACCTGTGAACGAAAGCTTCAAAAACGAGCTGGTTAAAACTGCGCTGGACATGGGCGCGGCAGATGCCAAATTGTTTCATATCGACGACATTGCCTTTGATGAAAGGACGCTTTTAAAATGCCTGTTTGGCTGTACCGGCGGGATGCACTACTGCCCGGAACTCAGGGATGCATCATCGTTCATAGCGTATTCAGATTTGATAAAGAAATACAAATGGGGTGTGATCATCCGCACCGACGACCTTGAAAAAGGGCAGGAAATAACTTTGGCACTGGAAAGCAAGGCGTTTTTTGCCGGGTGCTATTTCGCGTTCGGCGCTACGGAGTGCGCCGTATGCGAGAAGTGCAGCCACGAGGAGGGCAAGCCCTGCGTGAACAAGAGGAAGCAGAGGCCGCCGCTGTACGCACTGGGGATAGACGTTTACAAAACGGTGAGGCAGCTCGGCTGGGAGCTCGCCGTGGTGCAGAAAAAAGGGGATCCGGTAGCGAACATCACGGCGGTTTTCGTCGAGTGAGCAAAACGGAACTCAGGAATCAAAAAACGAAAGAAGCAAGAAAATGAGCGTTTTGATCAATTTTCTGGAAGAGGACGCTTTCCCAATCGCGCTTGCGGATTTCATCAGCATATGCGGGTTTAAGCAGGAGTCTGAAAAGCACAAGAGAATGCTGGAAACCGGGATGGGTGTCAGGGAGCGTGGGCTTGGAAAGATCGAAGCCAAAGCGCTGGTTGCGGAGTACGGGCCTGAAGCGGTTCGTGAAAGCGCGGTGGCAGTAGACGGCATTGAGTTTCGCTGCGATTCCCTGTACCAGATGGACAGGGGCAAAATACGCAAGGCGCTCCTGTACATTGTTACCGCTGGCGAATGCGGTTGCGAAAGCGAAGACATCATGGACAGGCTGTACGCAGACTTCTGGGGCACAGCCTACGTTGACGCTGCGTACGAACTGTTAAGGCAGAAAGCCCGGTCTATTTACATTGAAAAAGAAGAGGCGGGCCTTGAGCTGTCCGACGCGTTTGGCCCCGGGTATTACGGCATGCCCACAGAGGAAATCAAGAATTTCTTTTCGGTCCTTGACGGCAACAGTATCGGAGTCAAATGCCTGCCGAGCTGCGTGATGGTACCGATCAAAAGCTGCGCAGGCATCCTGTTTGTCGTGGAAAAAGGGGCAAAATTGCCAGAAAGCAGCTGTTTGCACTGCGTGGGCAACCGCAGCGGGTGCCAGTTGTGCGGAAGGTTCGAAAAACGCAGCCTTGAGCCGGAGATATGAAGAGATGAAAAGCTTCAAGAGCGGCAAATGCGGCGATTGCGTCAGCTGCGGCAAGTGCGGGGCACCGAAGGATCAGGGCGCACTGAGGAGAAAAGAAGAAATATCCGCAACAATGCGGGGGTTTTGCGTAGACAACAAGTATGAGAAAAGGCTAGAAGGGGATGCTAGAGAAAAATGCTTCGGCCTTTCTTTTGACGTTGGCACTACTACAGTCGTGGGAATGCTTTGGAACATGGTTTCAGGTGAGCTTTTGGGAGTGAAAGCAGAAGCCAACCCACAGGCGGCGCACGGGGCTGACGTGATTTCGAGGATAGTGTTTGCTGGCGAAAGGGACGGCAACCTGCATGTGCTTCAAAGCGAGATCACAGGATGCATGAACAGGATAGCGGGCATACTGACGGAAAATCTGGAGATAAGGCGGGAGGACGTGTTCGATGCAGTTGCCTGCGGAAACACAACCATGTCGCACTTGCTTCTTGGCTCCTGTCCCAGCGGGCTTGCAAGGGCGCCTTTTGCGCCGGCTTTTCGCGGGGCGGTGAGCAGAAGGGCAATGGACTTGGGGCTTGAAATAAACCCTGAGGCGAATATGGCACTGCTGCCAAACATAGCGGGGCATGTAGGATCCGACGTTACGTCTGGGTTGATTGCATCAGGAATCATGCATAAAGACGGTGTGCACCTGCTGATCGATATAGGCACAAACGGGGAAATAGTCCTCTGTGCAGACGGCAAGGCAGCAGCCTGCTCAACGGCGGCTGGCCCGGCTTTTGAAGGGGCGTCGGTTCGTCAAGGCATGCGGGCCGCAACAGGTGCCATCGAACGGGTGGACATCGGCACAGGCAGTGTGGATGTAGGCGTCATCGGAGGATGCAAGCCTTTGGGCATCTGCGGGTCTGGGCTGATGGACGCAGTCTCGGAGCTGTTTAGGGCAGGGCTGATGGACAGGACAGGGCGCTTGCTTACCGCCGAAGCGGCACTAGGCAAAGGAGTTGCCCCAGCGGTTGCGTCTCGCTTGACGGAAAGAAAAACCAGCCGCGAGTTTTTGCTGGTGCATGACGGTGCTTTCGGCAGCGTTGCCGTGACGCAGAAAGACATAAGGGAAGTCCAGCTCGCGAAGGCGGCGATGAGGGCGGGGATTCAGCTCATGCTGAAAGATTTCGGGCTGACAGAGGCAGACATACAGCATATTTACATCGCCGGCGCTTTTGGAAGCCATATCCGCACGGAAAGCGCAGTCAGGATCGGACTGATCCCTGACATAGGCAAAGAGAGGGTTTTGCACATAGGCAATGCGGCTGGGGCCGGCGCCGGCAAGGCACTGCTTTCAGTGGCGGCAAGATATGAGGCTGAGCAAACGGCTGATGGCGTCAGGCACACAGAACTCGCGATGGATCCGCTTTTTCAGGAGGTTTACCTAGGGGCAATGGCTTTTTAATTGCGAGGCTGGGATAAGGGGGGGATAATTGGATGCCAGATATGACAAGGGAAGAGATTTCCAGTTGCTTGAGGGACGGAGCAAACAGCGACGAATTGTTTGCAGCTGCCAGAAAAAAGCGGGAGCAGGTTTTTGGCGACAGGATATTCATGTACGGGTTCGTGTATTTCTCTACATGGTGCAGGAACAACTGCAATTTTTGCTATTTCCGAAAGGACAACAAAATCGAGCGCTACAGGAAACCAAAAGACGAAGTGCTTGAGATAGCCATGGATTTGGCAGATTCCGGCGTGAATTTGATAGACTTGACCATGGGTGAGGACCCAGTTTACCATTCGGACGGTTTTGCGGACGCCGTTACAATTGTCCGAGAGATAAAAAAACTCGGGATACCGGTCATGGTGTCTCCCGGGGTTGTTGACGAAACGGTGATTGACAGGTTTTCTGAAGCGGGGGCAGACTGGTTCGCATTGTATCAGGAAACCCACAACAGGGAGCTTTTCGCGAAGCTCAGAGTTTGCCAGGATTTCGACAAACGCATGGAATGCAAGAAGTACGCTAGGCAAAGGGGCATGCTGATAGAAGAAGGGATACTTGCCGGAGTCGGCGAAAGCGAGGACGACATAGCAGAATCGCTGGTACAGATGGGAGACGCCGGAGCCGGACAAATCAGAGTCATGAGTTTTGTGCCGCAAGCCGGGAGCCCCATGGAAAACGCAGCTGAGCCGGACAGAAACAGGGAGTATGCAATAATTGCGATGATGCGGCTGCTCTACCCTCATGCGTTGATACCTGCATCCCTCGACGTGGACGGCATCGCAGGGCTTGAGAAGAGGGTCTGGGCTGGCGCCAACGTCGTAACGTCCATCATTCCGCCTAGATCGGGGCTGATGGGCGTCGCCCAGTGCACTAAGGACGTGGACGAAGGGGGCAGGACGTTTGCGGAGGCGGCGGCAATTCTTGAGGGCATGGGCTTGCATCCGGCAAGCACGGAGGATTACAAGGAATACATCGGAGGCTTGAAATGACCAGCATTGCTATCATTGGGGGCAGGCTTCAGGGGACCGAGGCAGCTTACCTAGCAAAAAAGGCCGGCTTGAGGAGCCTGCTTATCGATAAAAATCCAAAGGCGCCGGCTTTCGGGCTCAGCGACGAAAGGGCAGTCCTAGATGTGCGCGAGAAGGGAAAACAGCTTGTCGGCTTGTTGAAGGACGCGGATTTCATATTGCCGGCACTGGAAAACGCCGAAGCCCTTGCAGCACTCGTGGACATTGCAGCGGAGCATGGGCTTAAGATGGCATTTGACGCTAATGCCTACTCGGTTACTTCGTCAAAACTGAAGTCCGACCGCCTTATTAAAGAGCATCAGATACCTGCGCCGCAGTACTTCCCCGAATGCAGGGGCCCTTACATCGTCAAGCCTTCAGGTGAAAGCGGCAGTGACGGTGTTTTCAGGGCAGAGACGGCTATAGACGCAAGGCGTTTCCTCGCCGGCGTTCAAAACCCTGAAAACTGGGTGGTGCAGGAATTCTTGGACGGCCCTTCCTATTCCATCGAAGTAATAGGCTTCCCGGGGATGTACCGGACCTATGAAATTACGCAGATACATATGGACGAGAGCTACGACTGCAAAATGGTAACGGCGCCGTGCAGGCTGTCAGTGCCTGTACGAAAGGAATTCTCTGGGATTGCGATGACGCTGGCCGGGCTTGTGAAGCTCTCGGGCATCATGGACGTGGAGGTTATTGACCATGAAGGTGTGCTGAAAGTGCTGGAAATCGACGCCCGAATTCCAAGCCAGACACCGATTGCGGTGTACCACAGCACAGGCGTCAACCTGCTCTCGGAGTTGGCAGACGTCACGTTGAACGGCGGGTTCAATAAGGCAAAGCCGAAACAACGGAGGTTTGCTGCAGTAGAGCATTATCTCGTCAGCGATGGGGGCGCCGAATGGAAAGGGGAGCACATCATGTGTGAAGGAGGAACCCTTTTGCACATGAAGAATTTTTTTGGCGCTGACGAAGCCCTAACGGACTTTGCTGACGGGTGTTCGCAGTGGAGGGGCATGTTCATCAATTCTGGCGAAACCGAAGCAGAACTGGTTGAAAAACGCGCGTCTATGCTGCGCATGTTGGCAGACTGGAAAGGGGCGCACCTATGAGTGTCGGTTTTACGGCAACACAGAGAGGAAGGCTTGCCACGCTGGGCGTAGACGAACAGGCTGGGCAGGCGTTTGCCAGCGAAGGTGAGCGCAACCAAGCGTTTGCTGAAATTGAAAAAAAAATGTCACGGGAAAACCGCAGCAAGATTGAGCACCTCTTGGCTGACAAGCACACTTCGGACGCTTTTGACATCCAATGCGCATTGGAAAAATGGCTCACTGGGGAAATGGGTTTTACAAAAGTGTCGACGCCGTCGATTATTTCAGGCGAAATGCTTGACAAAATGTCAATCACTGAGGACAGCCGCCTGCGTGAACAGGTTTTCTGGGTTGGCAGAAACAAGTGCCTGAGGCCCATGCTGGCACCGAATTTATACGTGGTGATGCGGGAGCTTCACAGGATAACAAACGGGCCGGTGCGGATATTTGAATCGGGCTCGTGTTTTCGCAAGGAAACGCAAGGGGCGCAGCATTTGAACGAGTTCACGATGCTGAATTTTGTAGAGCTTGCCGCGTGCAGGCCAGGGGAACAGGCTGAGAGGCTGGAGTTTTTGTCGAAATCGGCGATGTCAGCCCTAGGGATGGAGCAATACGAGCTCAAACATGAAAAGTCAACAGTGTATGGGGAAACTCTGGACGTTGAAGCTTCGGGAGTTGAACTTGCATCAGGGTCGTTCGGACCCCACAAGCTGGATGCAGCGTGGGGGGTTTTCGAACCTTGGGTAGGGGTCGGGTTTGGAATAGAGAGGATTACGCTTGTCAAGGGGAACCACAAAACAATAAAAAGGATAGGAAAGAGCATAACATTTTTGGACGGTGTGCCTCTTTCAGTTTAAGGAGCGAGAATGACAAGATTGGTTACCGAATGGATCGGCGAGCCGGAGAACGATCTGGAAAAATACAACGCGAAGCTGATTAAAACTACCGGCATGGATATTTCTCGGCTGGCTTTCCGCGCTGCGGGCATTCCAGAGATGTCCAAAGGCGCTATGGGCAGCCACAAGGTGGCAGTGATCCGCGTCACGGCAGGGGAGGGGGTAATCGGTTCCTTTGCGGAGTCGGTGGCGGCTGTCCTTTTGCACATGGGGGCAGAAGTTTTCATTCCCAGTGCCTGCGACGTGGCGGGTATGTACGAGGCGGCATCCAAAGGTGCGGATATTCTGTTCATGGCTGACGACAACCGCTTCGTGGCGCTCAACACAAGATCCGGGGCGATTGCTGAAAACGACTACGCCACAGCCTGCGGTTACGTGGCTGCGCTCTCTGCCATGGCTGGCGGGCTGGCAGGCAGGGAGGTGCTGCTGCTGGGGTTCGGGCGTTTAGGGAAAAGAGCCCTTAAATGCTTGCTGGCCGAGGGCGCCGTTGTGAGCCTGTATGACTGCAACACCGAACAAACAACGTCTTTGCGCGACGGGAGGGTCAAACTGCTGCCGCAGATGCCCTTGCCGCTTTCCGGGCTGGTGATCGATGCGACGAATACGGGAGGCTACCTGACCGTGCACGATTTGACAGACGGAGTAATGATTGCTGCGCCGGGGGTTCCTTTGTCGCTGGACGATGAAGCGTATGCAATTCATCAGGGAAGCGTAGTCCACGACCCGCTTCATACGGGGGTTGCGGTGATGCTCGCCTTGGCGCTAAAAAACAAGCTGGCTGAAATATGACGCAGGGGGCGAATTGGGTGAAGGGAGTTATATTAATGAAAAAGACAATTGTTTTGCTGTGCGCGGCAATCATCTTGGCTGGGCTTTGTACAGCTTGCGGCAAAGCACCGGAAGCCGGCGGCCCGCTTGGGGGCGCCTATTGGAAAGCGGTGGAGTTTGAGGGCGAGGACGCCTCGGGCGAATTTTGGTCGGACTTGTTTCTTTGGGATGACGGTTCCGGTTATTTCCGTTTCAGCCAGGAATCCTCGGCAGATAGCGGTTTTTGGGGCATGCGGGACGTGGCTGACTGCGGCTGGATTCAGAAAGACGGGACGCTGACCCTGACCAAGTCGGATTCTCCCGGTACCGTGTTTTGCACCGGAAACCTGAATCAAGACCGCCTGACGCTCACTTATGAAGGCGTTTTGAACTTAACGATTATCATGGAACAAGCTGAAATGCCCCCCTATGGCACGCAATGGGAAATCCCTGATTTGTACGGCACATGGCAGATGGTCAGCTATGCCGACACAAAGGGCAGAAGCCATGCTCTTGATGAGCCGGGCAGGTACTTTGCTTCGGAAATCACGTTTCATCCGGTCGGTGGCACCGATTACTGGCTGGTCGAGCGTATTTTTGACAATAATTATCATTATACCGAAATGGAATACAATTTGGGAATCGCACAATACATGGATGGCTCCATCTGGGACGGCTGCAAAAACGAAGCGTGGTATATAGAGCTTGGGGACACAAACGATCCGGCTCAGCGCTTTTACGCCACCTACGCTGACGGCAGGCTTTTATTGAAGAAAGACAATGCGAATAATCCGGGGTCCCCGTTTCACTTGTCGTTTACTGCTGAATACCGGTTTTTGAGGGATTACGGCTATGAGTTCAATCCGGACCCCACCGAATGGGAGGGTGACTGGGCCGCAGAAGGCGAAAAGGAAACGTATATCAGCATCGCGAACTTAAATCCGCGATCATCTTCCTTTGATTTCTCGTTTGTGGGCTACTACGAGGACGAGGACGGCAGGCTTGACACGGGAAATCTTGCGGGGACAGCGTACTTCACAGAGGAAAACAGAGCCGTCTTTGATTATACAGGCGGAGGCGGAGAGGAAATTCATGTCGGGTTTGTGCTACATGACGGTTTGCTGCTGGTTTCCATGAGCGATTATTACGAAGAATACTTCGGGCTTGGGGTAGAAATGGACGGCGTATACTCAAAAACAGGAGGCCCGGCAAGCGGTATTGAGCAATATGAGAAAGATGACAAAGATAATAATTACATGGCGATCATAGAGTTTTATCAGAAATTTGTCGACGCAGGAGGAACGGAAGGGGCGGCGGACAGCCTTTTGAACAATCTCGCCCTCGAACTGGGCTACAGGTACGAGGAGCAGCTATACGGGCTGGGCGCTTCCATCGCTGAATTGCGCTACAGCTACGGCGATATGGGTTATGCGATCCGGGACGTCAACGGCGACGGCATACCCGATTTGTTTATCCTCGCCGGCGAACCTCCGGAAATCGCCGCAATCTATACTTTACGCGACGGCAATCCGGTCCTGGTTGGCGCGTATTGGTCCAGAAACAGAATTTCATTAGTTAAAAACGGCATGCTTTACAATAGCGGCAGCAGCGGCGCCGCGAACAGCTCCGACACCGTTTATTCCATTAACACGTGGCAGGACGGGGAACTCTTGGTCTTGATCGAAATGTTGGGAGTCGAGGATTACGACGACGAAGAGATGATAGAACTGCCCGAGCCGCGATACTATCGCATAAAGGACGGGGAAAAGACGATCCTCAGCGAGGAAGAAGCGGACGCGGCGTGGAGAAATTTCGATAATGCATATCTCGGCGGCGTTTATAACTCCGACCTTTCGATCGTCCCGATTATGTAGGAGGAATGGAAGAGGGCACTGAAATGAAAACTCAATTACGCGGGGGGCGGATCGGATGGATCACATGGACCCTAAATCCATGCAGCCGGGTGAAACTCCCGGGCTCCTCGCCATTTTTTAATGCCGCCTGAGAGCTTTCCTTTGGAGGCGAGGGGGAAAGATGGAGAAAAAGTATTACCGTAAAAACGTGGAATTGTTTTTGCTTCTGGACAAAATCAAACTTTGGCCTGCCAGAAGTGGAGTTTTGCATGGGATACGCGAAGTGGAAAAGCTCGGAAATTACGCGGTGATTACAACCCATTGCGGGAAGACATTTAAAGTGTACAATTCAAGAACTTCCAGGGCGGCAAGGTGGCTGCGTAATAAGTGGGTAGCGGAGCCGTGTAAGGATTGCAGGGTGCCGCAGTGGAAGCTGGACAAGTATTCAAAGACGTTTTTCACTCAGCACTATGGAAGCGACCTTCGAAAAACCAATGATTAGGGGAGAACAATTCGAACTTGAAATAACTGATATGGGCACGGACGGGCAGGGCGTCGGGAAAAAAGACGGCATGGCGGTTTTTGTTGCACGGGAGGGCAACGGCCCTATTTTCGGCGACACAGTCCTTGCTGAAACCGTCGAAATCAAAAAAAGGTTCGCGAAAGCGAGACTAATAGAAACAGTGAGGCCTTCGGTTTTCCGCTGCGCCCCTTTTTGCAGGTGTTCGGAAGAATGCGGCGGCTGCATGCTTCAAAACATGGCTTACGAAGGCCAGCTTGCGCTGAAAGAAAAACAGGCACGGGACAAATATGCAAGAATCGCAGGCATCGACAGCCCTGACGTCAAGGGCATTGCGGGCATGGACAGCCCTTACCGCTTCAGGAACAAATCGAAAATGGCAATTGGCAACGGGAACGTGGGGTTTTTCAGTGCAAGAAGCCACAAAGTTGTTGACTGTGCAACATGCAAAATAAGCGCAAAGCCTGCTGAGGCGGTTGCGGCGGCAGTAAGGGAGTTTATCGGCATGCGGGGCGCTGTTGTCGGCGGCAGGCTGATTGAGCCGGGTATTCTGCGCAATGTTACGGTAAGGACTGCTTTCGGGACAGGCGAAGTGATGGCTGTAGTCGCTGTCAACGGCAATGAGCTGCCTCGTTGCGAGTTGTTGATTCAGATGATGGACGAAGCTGTGCATGCAATAGGAGAGGGCAGGTATTCATTGGAGAGCGTCGCCCTGCAGACGGGTTTCGGCAATGTACCTGAAAAGTGCGAAATCATAGCGGGCAGACGTACCATAGCCGACGTTGTGGGTGGCATGAAGTTTGAAATGTCCCCGCAGTCGTTCTACCAAGTGAACCCTGCGCAGGCGGTGCGGCTGTACGGCAAAGTCTCGGATTATGCCGGCCTTGCCGGCGGCGAAACGGTTTTGGACGCCTATTGCGGCGTGGGGACGATTGGGCTGTGGTGCGCTTCAAGGGCCGGCATGGTTCTGGGGATAGAGAGCAACAAGGGGGCAGTGCTGGACGCGAACAGGAACGCAGTCGTCAACGGCATAGTCAACGCGCAGTATATTTGCGGACAGGCAGAAAAAGAGCTGCCAAAGCTTGCGGAAAAAGGGTTTTCAGCTGATGTTGCAATACTGGATCCGCCGCGGGCAGGCTGCGAGCGTGAACTGCTGGAGTCGGTTTCCAGAGTGGGAGCAAAGCGGATCGTGTACGTTTCGTGCGACATTGCGACGCAGGCAAGAGACATCAAAACCCTTAAAGAGTTCGGGTACGAGTTTGTGGAAGCGAGCCTCATCGACATGTTCCCTTGGAGCCTTAACACCGAATCGGTTGCCCTTCTATCTGCTGCGGATGTAGCTCTCAAGTGATTCGGACACATACCTTGCAAGGCCTTCCTGGTCTTTGTCAATGGATTCAGCGTTTTTCAAATACAGGTAAGAAAGCTCGGACATCACTTCCGTTTCACAGGAAAAGAGCTGGCTTCCAACGTACTCCTTGAAATCAGACACGGCTTCCAACGCCGGCTGGCTGTCCGGGCTGCAGCCGTCCTGCATTAGGGACACAAAAGAAGCTCCAATTTCTTCACCCTTCAAGCGGATGGTGTCCCAATCCATATTGGAGGAATTCCTTATGTTTCTTATCATAGACGACAAGCCGATCCGGCTTGTAAGCTTGAATTCGATCAGCGGGCGGAAAAAATCGTAGAAGGGGTCGCCTTCCCTCAGTTTGCGGATCGTAATTTTCTGGTTCTCGCCACGTTCCTCCTCAAAAGACCTCATGTCGAAATCTTTCAGCATGCTTGCATCGAAAGTGCCTTCGAGTATGCAGCTAATCGACCGGAGCATCTGGGCAAGCCGCTCCTGTTTGTTGACGAGCAGGGCTTGGTGCTTTTTCATCAGCTTTTTTTCCATTTCGGGGGCGTTGTCAAGGATTTTCTTTATCTCTTCAAGGGTAAAGCCCAGTTCTTTGTAGAACAGTATGCGCCACAAGCGCTCAAGGCACTCGTCGTCGTAAAGGCGGTAACCGGAGGGTTTGGTTGCGGCAGGCTTCAAGAGGCCTATTTCATCATAATACTGGAGAGTGCGCCTGCTCAACCCGGAAATAATGCTTACGTCACGAACAGCTTTCATGTTCAGGCCTCCTTATTTTTTTTGTCTCTATTAATACTAAACTATAACAGTTTGGCTACGTCAAGTCTTTTTTGAAAATTTGCGCATAATTATTCGGGCAATTCTTAACTTGATTTGAATTTGCGACAGCATTGCTGTATAATTAAAGTAGACTTTCAGCGGTCTTGGAGGGGATATGGAGCAGATTGCACAAAACAAAAAGCATTTGCATGACAGTGTGCCGGTCATTTTTTTCAACTCTGACAGCCAGGAATGGGAGCCAGTGAACAGGGAGGACAGGCAGTCGGTTGCTGCGGCTAAGCACAAGAACCAGCTTGACGAACACGAAAGGCTGAAGCTTTACGGCTCAAACGCATCTGAGGAGGGCGACTTGATGGCGGCCCGGCGCAGGCGCCTTCTTGCTGAAGCGGAGGCTGAGCGGAAAAAAAAGAGCGGGCTGCCAAAAGGCCTTTCGTTTTTTTTGCTGATCGCAGCGGTTTTATATGCGCTGTGGCTGTTTTTGCAGCGATAAAATCCCTAGCAATTGCCAGTGTAGACGTGGCGCAGGCGTTTTCGCGCAACGGCGGCCAGATCGTAGACCGCGTCCACCTTGGCAGGAGGCCTGCCGGCGTATTTGTAGCACGGAAAAGACCTAGAAACGTGCAGCGGGATTTCATCGCTTATTTCCGACAGCCATGTGGACAGCGCAGCCATTTCGTCAGGGCTGTCGTTTTCGTCCGGTATTATCAGGTTTGTCACTTCCACGTGGGTTTTCCCCGCAGCCAGCGAAATAGCCCTCTTAACGGTCTCGAGGCACCCTCCGAGCTTTTCATAGTATTTCGAAGAAAAGCTTTTAAGGTCAATGTTCATTGCGTCAATGTAAGGCAGGAGCTCGGCTAGGGGCCCCTCCTCGACGTTCCCGTTTGTGACAGCGATGTTTTTCAGCCCGTTTGAGTGAGCCAGCCGTGCGCAGTCCATGACGTATTCATAACCGACTAGGGGCTCGTTGTACGTGTATGCGATTCCGATGTTGCCTTTGGGTTTGAGCCTCAGAGCTTCTTCAACCAACGTGGCCGGCGGTACATGCATGAGGGCCAGCGGCTCCTTTGGCATGGATATGCTGTGGTTTTGGCAGAATGGGCAGCGCATGTTGCAGCCGTAGCTGCCGGCAGACAGCACGAAAGCACCTGGGTAAAACATCTTGAGAGGTTTTTTCTCAATGGGGTCCAAGGCAAGCGACGTCACCTTCCCGTAATTGTCGCAGGCTACAGTGCCGCCAATATTCTTCCGGGCGCCGCAGAAGCCCGTTTGGCCGTCGCCGAGCAGGCAGCGGCGTGGGCATATCATGCATTCGACTTTCATTTGTGGCGCACCACCTCAAACCGTTCAAGGCTGCAGGGTTCGAGTTTCGAAATTCCTGCCTTCTGTTTCGCTATTTCTATCTGCTGCTTTACCGTGTCCACGCCTTCCAGGTTGGGGAGCAGAAGCCCCCTCTTGCAGCCGCTGCTCACTATTACCCCGTACTTTGTAGCGTCAAGCTCACTGGGTGAAGTTATGGGTTCAGGCTCTGCAAGCACGTCTACGCTGTAGGTCAGGTCGTCCAGTTCAGAGGGCTGCACTGAGTCGAAACGCGGATCTTCCGAAGCGGCACTGACCGCGTTCCTGCATATCTCCTCGGCTATGTTTTTTTTAACAGGGCTTATCGTCCCTATGCACCCTCGTAGGGCACCGTGTTTCTTGATGGAGACGAACACTCCTGCCCGATTTGAAAGCATCTCTGCAGGGAGCCCCGCAGGCATGCCCGGCCTTTTTCCGGTTTTTGCAAAATGCTCAACTACCTGCCTGGCTAAGCTGACGTATTCGTCCTCGCTTTCCTTAACAGAATCCAGCCGTTTCCGTTCGCCCTCAAGGTACTGACCGAGGAAGTCGCGGCTGTCGCCCTTGCCGTCCGGCAAAAACGAAGCTATGCCGTAACCTACCCCGAAAGGCCCCTCGTATGAAAGGAGCTCAGACTTGACGTTCATCCGGTCTAGGGCGCCTGCCATCATGATGCATGAGCGGAGGCCGCATTCCCCGGCTTTTTCACTGAATTCGTACGGGAAGCTCAAGAATTGCAGGAAATCGCCTTTTGACATAGCCTCAGTTATCTGGCTATCAAACAGTGGACCCTCGGGCGAAAGGCCGTAGGGACCGTTTGCGTCAAGCCGGTGGGACAAGTCCGCGCTGGCAATGAATACAACGTTGCGTTTGAGTTTCTCTGATACTTCAGCGATGCAGCGGCCCAGTCTGTAGTGGTCCTGAAAAGGCAAGCCGGAAATGCCGATGCGTACCAGCTTGTAGCTCTTGTATTCCTTGTTCACGAAATAGAGGGGGATGTATGTGGCGTGGTCGAGGGCGGGGCTCCTTTCGCCCTGCGTCCCGGCAGATAGGCCTGCGTCTGCTGCTTTGCGTTCGAGTTCGGATACAAAACCGCAATCGTATTCGACATGTATTTTCGGTGTGCCCGGCGCAAATTGCCCGAGGTTCCCAGTGGCGGAAAGGCCTGGGGAAATATGGAAATAATCCGAATACATCACGCTGTGGGGCGTGGCGACAATTACCGTCTCCGGCTTCAAGGCAGCGATGCGGCGCGCCGCCTCCTCATAAGAATCAATGGTCCTTTGGATTTTTCGTTCCTGCCCTTTTCCGACTTGGGGTACGATGAGGGGAGGGTGTGGAAGGATAAAAGCACCGTTTATTGGCATACGATCACCTGCTTTCTCTAACAGCTAACCGTATTATACCATATTCTGAATCAAAACAAACTGTGAAATTCAATTGCAAAGCAAGAAATTCCTTTCGCTCAGCAGGCGGCTGATGAGCGCATGGCCCTTTTCGTTTGGGTGCATGCCGTCACGGCACAGGTAGTCAGAATAGGGGTTTTCTTTCATGAAGGCGGCCCTGATGTCCACAAAGCGGACTCCGTGCAGCTGGGCAAGCTTTTTCACGGCGTTGCTGTAGCCCTCCTGCCATTTGTATATAGCGTTCACGTCACCCAGGAATTTCAGGATGTTTTCGCGGCTGTTGCCCGTTGAGACCCACTTATAAAACCTCTCGGGGTCAAGGGGGGGGAGGTTGAGCATCACTGGCACACTCCCTGCCCGGTTGATAATGTCAACCATTTTGAGGTATTTTTCTTCGAATTGGGGCAGTGGCACGTTTGGGAGGTGCTCGCCGTCAGGCGAATCTGAAATCTCGTTCCATTTGAGGTCGCAGTCGTTCCCACCGAACTCTAGGAACGTATGTGAAAACGAAGAGAGTTCGTTCTTGTGTTTGTTCAAGATTTCCATCCCTTTTAAGACAGTGCACCCGAAACGGGCGTAGTTTTCAACGTTGAGGTTAAATTTTTGGGAAATGACGTTGACGAAGCTGTTTTTGAGGTGTATGTACTTGTTTCTTGCCTCGTCAAAGATGATCCCTTTGGCGACGGAATCGCCGAATACACAGATAGACATATGGAACACTCCTTTGCTGTAATTGAAACCGCCAAATGTGGTTATGAATATCATATCACGTAGTTTCAATAACGTCAAGCGGATGTGCGAAATAGTTTTGAGTTTCATTTACTCGCAAAGCCAGTCTGTCGTGTTTCTAACTTTTATGCCTTCGTAGCTTTCCACAAAGGTCTTATCATTGGTAATTATGAATTTATCGTAGTTATTACGTATTGCTAAAAGCGGCGCCAGCTCGCGCTCCAATGTTTTTGCATCTCCCAAAGTTTCGCAAACTTGAACATACATCTTGTGGCTTGCTTTTTCCGCGATGAAATCAACCTCTTTTTCTTCAACTTTACCGATAAATACATTGTATCCACGCCGTTTTAACTCCAAAAACACGATATTTTCTAAAATATGCCCTCTGTCAACATCTCGATAGCCCAATAGCATATTACGCAAACCCACATCAACAATAAAGAATTTTCCGAGCGTCTTTAACAAGTTTTTGCCTTTAACGTCATAACGCTTGGCCTCATAGAAAACAAACGCTTTTTCCAATGCTCTGATATAATTCTCAACGGTACTCGTCGCGGGGTTTTTTCTTGTGTTTTCTATACGCTTTTCGCTGACCAAGCTGTTTGCGACTGAGTTTGAGGATGTGGAATTTCCCACGTTGTCAGCCAAAAACATAACTATTTTTTGCAGAAGCTCCTCGTCTTTAATCTTATTTTTTGCGATAACATCTTTTACTATCACAGTGTTGTAAATTCCGTCCAACACATTGTTGACCCTATCGACATTATCTTCAAGCTCTACAATAGAAGGAAAACCGCCATATTTCAGATAGTCTTGAAAGGTTATATCGCTTTTTTCTAGGCTGTGAAATTCCAAATACTCTTTATAGGATAGCGGATAGAGGTCGATTTTTACATACCGCCCCGCTATCAGCGTCGAAAGCTCACTTGACAAAAGCCTTGCGTTTGAGCCTGTAATATAAATGTCGCAGTCAAAGTCAACCTTGAATGAGTTTACAGCCTTTTCCCAACCAATAACGTTCTGCGGTTCGTCTATTAACAGGTATGTTTTGCCGTTTTCGGGGATGCGCTCCATAACATAGTCATAAAAATGATTATAGTCGGTTATATCTCGATACTTCATACTTTCAAAATTGATATAGATGATATTGTTACTCGGTATCTCCCGTTTTCTCAATTCTGCCCAAAAGAGCTTCAACAAGGTTGATTTGCCACATCTCCGAACGCCTACAATAACTTTAATAACTTCTTTATCAAGAAACTCTAATAATGTGTTAAGATAGCTTTGACGATTTTTCATCTCTCAATCACCTCAACAGTATAATAGCACAACAGCAAACAGGCGTCAATAGTTTTGAGTTTTCAACTTTAAAACATTTCGTTATTTTGTGGTTATTGATTTCAAATTGAAAATTTCTGCTTGCATTGTTCGCGTTTTCGATATATAAATAATTTATCACTCGCATTTCAACGAACAGGAGTAGCCTAATGGGTAAATTGATTGAATTGAAAGAAAAGCTGGCGCACGAACGGCCAAACAAATGGGAAAACATCCCCGACATCGACCTATACATGGATCAGGTCCTGAACTACATGAAACGGCAGCACATAGGGCTTGGCAGCGAAGAAGCACTGACTTCGTCAATGGTCAACAACTATATGAAAAAGGACTTGCTGCCACGGGCAAGGGGCAAGAAGTACAGTAGGGCGCATATTGCCTACCTGACTTCGATTTGCCTGCTCAAGCAGATTTTGCCGGTGGCGGAGACGGGCTTTTTTCTTGGAAAGCAGACGGAAAAGCAGTCGATAGAACAGTTCTACGAAAAATACTGCGGCTTGCTTGACGAGTCACTGAACAGGCTTTCAGAGGAAATCGTCGAGGACATGGACGAGGACGCAGTCCTCGACCTTATTTTGAAGCTGGCTGTGTCGAGCTACACCCAGAAGCTCGTCTGCGGCAGGCTCCTTGGCAGCATCAGCTCCGCAGGCTTTCCCAGCGCTTGAGGGACTGAGCCATGTACCGCGCCACGTCGATCTCGTACACTTTTTCCAGCAGGTTTCCGGTTACGACTTCGGACGTTTTGCCGTAAGCCTGCGTTTCGCCGTTTTTCATGACCAAGATGTTTTCGCTAAGCTGCATTGCCAGGTTGATGTCGTGAAGCACGCCAATGACGGCGCAGTTGTTTTCGGGAGCCCATTTCTTCAGATAGTCGATGAGCTCCACTTGGTATTTCAAGTCGAGGTGGTTTGTGGGCTCGTCCAGGAGTATTATTTCCGGCTGTTGGGCGAGTGCCCTCGCCAGAAAGACCCTTTGAAGCTGCCCCCCCGAGAGTTTTGTTATTTCCTTGTCCTTTTCAGCAACAAGGTTTACTGCTTCAAGGCACCGCGTTACGTGCTTTGCATCTTCCGTAGACGGCAAGCCAAAGAAGCCGCTGTCCATGCGCAGGTATCGGCCCATCATCACAGTGTCAAAGACAGAGTACGCGAAGTATATCCCCGATGTCTGGGCAAGCATGGCCACTTTGGACGAAATTTCCCTGCTTTTCATTTTCCTGACGGGCCTCCCGTCTATTTCCACGTCGCCCCTAAAAGGCAGAAGGTTTGCGATTACCTTCAGCAGCGTAGTCTTTCCGCAGCCGTTGGGCCCGATGATCGAAAGGTTTTTACAGCTTTTCACGTCGAGCGATATGTTTTTGACAACATCGGTGCCGTCATAGCCGGCAGATACGTTTTTCAGCGTCAGCATCTCATCTACACCACCTTTGCCTTCTTTTTCCGGCCGCCGAAGTAGAGCCAAGCGAAAAAAGGCGCACCTATTATAGCCGTTACCGTACCGACAGGCAGTTCGCTGGGGGAAACTACGGTTCTTGCGATCAGGTCGCAAACTACCATGAACCCGCCGCCAAACACCGCAGACATGGGAACAACGTACCTGTGCGCTGATCCGAACAGCTTTCGGATGATGTGCGGAGCGACTAGATCCACAAACCCTATCACCCCAACAAATGCAACGGCGCTTCCGGTCAGCGCAGCTGCGGTGACAAGCAGTATCCACTTCACTTTTTTAAGGTCAACTCCCATCGTCTTAGCCTGTTCTTCACCAAAGGTCATGATGTCCAGCTCCCTGTTGAAGTGTGCCACGAACATAGTGCCCAAAACAGCAGCGGGCGCCAGTATGAATACCGCTTGCCAGTCCTTCATCGAAAAGCTGCCCATCTGCCAGAAGATCAGGCGCTGAAGGTGCTCTCTGGACAGTGCTGACATGAGCATCGTGACGGCGTTGATAAATAGCGTGAACACCATGCCTGTCAATATGATCGTGATGTTTTCCATCTGCCAGTCCAGACGTGTGACAATCGCCATTATCAGGATAATTGTCCCGAGCCCGAACAAAAAGCCCAAGAAGGGGAGGGTGAACGCCGGCATGAACGGGATCGACACCCCATAGAGGATGACAAGCCCTGCGCCAAGAGACGCCCCGGATGACACGCCGAGCGTATAGGACGACGCAAGCGGGTTTCGGAGCACAGACTGCATCACGGCGCCGCTGACAGAAAGCGCGGCACCGACGAAAAAAGCAAGCAGGGCGCGGGGCAGGCGCAGGTTCCACACGATGGCTACCAACGCCGGCTCGATGTGGGCGGGCAGCGGGCTGCCGGCCGCCTTGTGGCTTATGATGCTGAAAATATCGCCGGGCGGTATGGAAACGCTGCCCAGCGCAGCGCCAAGCATAACAACGATCAAACTGGCGCATGCTGCGGTGGCGGCTTTAGTCTTCATAGGTCTGTGTATTCGCTGGGGTAGACGGCTTTCGCCATTTCCAGCAAGGCTTTTACTATGTTGTGGCTGGGGCGGTTGCTGGAGTCTGCGTCGATGATGTACACCTCGCCGTTTTTCACTGCAGCCACTTCGCTCCAGCCGGGCCTTGTTTTTATGTCTTCAATTGGGTTGTCGACATAGTTCACGCTTGTGAGGATGACGTCGGGGTTTGCGTGCAGGACCGCCTCGTCGGTGAGGGAAATCCAGCTATCCTGATCCCTGAAAATGTTTTCCGCGCCGATGAGTTCAAGCATTTCGTTCAAAAAGACACCTCTGCCGAAGCTGACTTGGTACGGGGGGGCGTCGACTTCAAAGTAGACTGCCTTTTTTTCGGTTATGGCGCTTCCGATCGCTGCGACCTTGGCGATCTCATCCTCCATTTTGGCCACCAAGGCTTCGCCCTCAGCCTGCGCCCCGAGAACCTTAGCAATGTACCTGATGTCCTCCTTAATGTCGGTGATGCTTGTGCAGGAGGGCAAGTACATGATGCAGATTCCGGTGTCGGAGACGCTTTTAAGCAGGTCGCCGCCGTCGACTTTAGTCATGCCAGTCACGAAGATTACATCGGGCTGCAGGTTTATTATCTGCTCTCCGTCGGGGCTCATCATGTTGAACATGGGAAGGCCTTGGTTGATGCCTTCAATGTCGCTTGAATACGAGTCTATCGCAATGATCTTGTCACCGTAGCCCAGAGCGGTGATGATTTCAGTGTTTGACGGGCCCATTGAAATTATTCTTTCCATGTTTTGAGGCAGAGCAACAGGGTTGCCTTCCCTGTCAGTGCCGGTCAGCGTTTTTTCAGCTGATACGTTTCCGCACGATGCTGCAGTTGCCAGAACAGCCAGCATCAGGAGAAACGCTGATAATTTTGTTTTCATTTGAGCCTCCTTACTTAACCCTTGACGGTATCCCGCAGAACAGGCGCACTGTTTCGTCGGAAGCCCGCGACAGTTCCGCAAGGGACTTCCCCACAGCCTCGCGCCATTTTCTCAACAAGCTGTCGGCAGGGACGACGCCACAAGATATGTCGTTGCATATCACGGTTGCGTCTCTGTTGCTGCTGATGAACTGCTTCATGGATTCACTTACATCAATGTCTGCTTTTACAAGCGCCAGTATCCACTTGTCGATTTCGTAAACCGTCTTTTTACCGACGGGCATGCCAGCCTCGCCCGAGCTGCATCTGTAGACGTCTGCTGCAGTCAGGCCGAACCTTTCTTTGGCATACGCCAGTTTCCCTTGGTATGCCCCGCCAAATACTAAAACCATTTGCTTTGTCACCTCGTTTTCATATTGCAGCGAGCGCGAAGAGCCCGCAAATCTCACTAATTACCAAGGCAAACCCTGCAAGGTCGCCTGATATGCCCTTGAATTCCCTATAGGTGAACGCAGCCGCAGCCGCATACCCTAATACTGCAGAGGACGCGACGACAAGCCCCCAAACACCAGCGTAAAGAACAGCCGCAGTCACCGCTAAGGCAGCCAAAGCCGCAACGAACACTTTATGCCGAAGGCCAGTGCCCTGTTTGAACATGCTGGCGTAGCCGCTGCCCAGCATGGCTTTGAGGCACAGGACCGACAGGGAGCAGCAGCACCTTGAAACGACTGCTATAACCGCCAGCAGCGCAAGGAGCTCCCCCTTTTCGGCTATGGCCCAGCAAGCTGCGAACTGCAGGGTGAACAGTGCGGCGAGCATTATGACGGCAAAGGCGCCTGCATGCGGGTCCTTGAGTATGCGCAGCTTCTCCTCGAAAGGCTGCCTTGAAAGAGCTGCGTCGCTGGTGTCCATATAGCCGTCGAGGTGCAGGAAGCCTGTAGCGGCGAACGGGGCAAGGGCAATGGCAGCAGCAGCCAAGGCTGTATGCATGCCGCTTTCGCAGAGCAGTTCGGCTGCGCCCCACCACAGCGAGCCAACCAGCCCGCCCACGAGGGGGAGGCACGGCAGCGCAAGATCCCTGCAAGCGTCGTCCCATTGCCGGGTAGGCAGTGGGAAGGCGCTGAACATGCCGAGTGACATATAAAACCCTTTAAAGCATCTTATCATAGAGTTTACCAAGCAATTCTTTCCCCTTGTGCACCACTAAATTCGAGTATGCGGCTTCCAAGACTATGTCGCAGCGCTTCGCCAAGGCGCAGTCGATGCCGGCAAGCGCCTTCCTGTAGTTTTCAGTTAAATCGCCGTAAACCATGGCGTCGCTGTATATGTAGTCTGATACAATTACAATGTTTTCAATGCTGTCAATGACACGCAGAAGCCCAAGCTCTGTTTTTTCAGCAGGGCTTATGGCTCCGCAACCACTTGTGCCGCCCACAGGGAACATTTCATTGAAGAGCAGCGCAGTAACGCTGTCGATGAGGAAAGAACCGCCAGGGCTGCACTTGCCCAACACGCCTTCAATGCCTGTTGGCTGCTCTACTGTGGCAAACCCCCAGCCTTCCCGCTCGCGGCGGTGCCTGTCGATGCGCTCCCTGTCTTCTGCGTCGGTTGGTTTCATCGTGGCAACGTAGAAAAGGCCGCCTCCGTTGTGTTGCGCCTTTGCAAGGCGCAGCGCGTAGTACGATTTGCCGTTTTTGCACCCGCCCGATATGAAAACCCTCATTTGCCGGCACCTCCGGCAGCCGGATGCTTTGCTACCGTGAAATTGCCGCCGCCTTTTATTTCATTCAGGTATTCTTCCCCAATGTCTGCCTGTTCAAATGTGCCCATGCCGCGCATAGCAGCGCAGGCAGCGTCGATCACTGCAAACATGATAGGGCAGCCGCTGCCTTCGCCCAGCCTCATGTTCAAATTCAGGCAAGGCGTGACACCGAGTGCGGAGGCAGCATGGGCGAACCCCTGCTCTCCGGACGCATGGGAGGCGAACATGTACTCTTTTGCCAGGGGGCTGAGTTTGTACGCAGCCAATGCAGCCACCATGGAAATGAAACCGTCGATGACCACAGGCACTTTCATGTGCGCGCCGCCGATGAAGACGCCTGCCAAAGCGGCAATGTCAAACCCTCCAACCTTTGCCAGCACGTCGATAGGGTCTTCAGGGTCTGGCTTGCTGCGCTTCAATGCCGCTTGTATGACTTCTATCTTGTGCCGGTACGCTTCGTCTTTCAATCCGGCACCTTTCCCCGTGGCGTCTTCGGCCGGCAGTCCGGTCAAACCGCAGAGCACAGCAGACGACGTGGTGGTGTTGCCAATGCCCATCTCCCCGGCGCCAATCAGCCTGTATCCGTTTCTGACAGCGTTTTCTGCTGTTTCTATCCCAATTAGGATTGCCTGTACAGCTTCGTCATGGGTCATAGCGTCGCGCCTTGCTATGTTCCATGTGGATTTCCGGATTTTTTTGTTCAAAACAAGAGGGTGATCCACCTCGGCGTTTATCCCCACGTCCACAACGATCAAATCTGTATTGAATTGCTTCGCAATTGCTGCCACCCCGGTAATGCCCCTGGTGAAATTGACGGTCTGCGCATATGTGACCGCTTGAGGGGCTGATGCGACGCCTTCTTCCACGACGCCGTTGTCAGACGACATAATAATGACGCACCGTTTGCCTGCATCGTAAAACATCTCGCCACTGATGCCAGCCAGCGTTGCCGCGATGTCCTCCAGCCTGCCAAGGCTGCCCGGCGGTTTTGCCAAACCGTCAAGCCTGAACCTTGCTCTTTCAACCGCAGTTCTGTCAGGTGGGTTTATTTGCGAGACGTACCCTCGCAGCGTACTAATCGACATGGCCTTTTCTCCTGCAACAAAAAATCCCGCCTCGCGGCCGGCATCGCTTGGTTGCGGGATGAATACCAAAAACAAACGCACAGTCTTCATGCTCTGTGAAGCTGCTGCGACACGGCTAAGGCGCCTTAAGACGAGGCAGATTTTCCGGCTCAGGCTTGCGCCTACACGGTAGCAGGACTGCTCAGGATTCCAACCTGGTTGCTCACCATCGTCTTAAATGTGTATTGAATTAATTGAATTATATATGATTGCGTGGGTATGTGTCAAGGGCAATGCCCAGGTTTATTCAATTTTGTCCCCCGCGTCGCTTGCAGTTAGTGCTTCCGAAGCCGTAAAGCTGTAGGATGCCCCGTCGGTGCTCATGACAATAGTGCCTTCCTTAAATGTGCCGTACACGGTTGCGCCGATGCTGAAAAACCTTTCAAGCGCTTCAAGGTGGGGGTGTTTGTACCTATTGCCCACGCCTGCTGACACAATGACGTATTCTGGTTCTGCAATGCCCAAAAAACCTGCGCTTGACGAAGTTTTTGAACCGTGATGGGCAGCCTTAAGCACATCGACCTTGGAAAACCTGTCCAGCAGGTCCTTCTCTGACTTCGCCTCCATGTCGCCTGTCAGCAGTACGCTTACGTCGTTGTATCTGAGGATGGCAACAATGCTGTTGTCGTTAACGTCGGAGTAGTGTTTTACCGGCGTTATTATCTCTATCGAGGCGCCGCTGCCCATGTCATACACTGAGTCTGCCGCCGCCGAGAATTCGCAGTCCTGTTTTGCCCGGGCAGTCTCTGAGAACGACCGGTACGTGGCAGTGTCTTTCTCTTCGCCGTTGTAGAGGATTTTGCCGATGTCAAACGTGCTAATAACATCAGGCAAGCCGCCAATGTGGTCTGCGTCCGGATGCGTCGCTATTACCAGTTCAATCGGCGGGTCGACAAAGGGTGCGATGTATTCTGCCACTGTCTTGCCGTATTTCTGGATGCCGGCGTCAATCAATATTTCATAGTCTCCGAAATCGATGAATATCGAATCGCCTTGGCCAACGTCGATGAAATGGACTGTCATCGTTTGTGCATCGTCTGCAGCAGCACCGTCCAGCTCTGGTATATCAGCAGCCAGAGCCGTTTCGTCCTCTGCTATGGTTACGCAGCCCGTCAGCAACCCAAATGCCAGAAAGGCTGCCGCCAGCAGCGCAAAGAATCCAAAGTGTTTTTTCATTGCCGACACCTTCATTGTAATTCCGAAGTAAAAGCTTCAGCCTAATGATACAGGATTCTTGTATTTTATTCAATATTTTTTTCGCAAGGCTGAGATAATAGATATGGTATCAGCGCAAGATTTGTGATAGAATATGTAAAAATGAGAAAAAGGAGAAAAATGCAATGGGAAAAATCGATGAGCCGGAACAAAATGAAGCCATAGAGGCAGAGCATGTTGACGATTTCAATGAAAAGCTGGCTTATGTGACGGCAAGGGCAGCTGAAGAAGGCCGGATACCCGCATATTTGGCGAATGAGCTAAAAAACAAAATCACCTTGGACACGTTCATAGCCAGTATAATCAAAATGCACGACATGTATTTCGATGAAGAAGAGGATTATTTTTCGCTTGACGAAATAGACCATGTTACCATCGGGACAGGGTATTCCAAAGACATTGTGGAGCTTGCCATGTGGTTCGAAGAATGCTATTCAATGAGCATGGATCATATCAGCACCAGCTTTGACTGCCCAGAGTGCGGATGCGACACGATGTACATAAAAGAACTGTCAGGCGAGCTTTTCGCGCATGAGCTTGAATGTGCACAGTGCCGTAAAAAATATTCATTTGAGTTAGTGTTCAGCGATGTCGATTTCGACGACTTCGACGATGACGACGATGACGATTTCGATGACTTCGATTTCGATGATGATGATGATGATTTCGTCGACGGTTTTTTTGTAAGCCGGAGGAGGGAAACTGAAGATTCATATATATTCAATGTTTCGCACGGTAGGGGCGTTTGGCGCAAAATTCAGATCAGCAAAGGGGACACTTTAGACGATTTGAGCGAGGCTATCTTGCGGGCGTACGATTTCGACAACGACCACATCTACGCCTTTTACATGGACGCAAAAGGAAGGACGCGCAACGTGCCCGTTTTCTATCCACCAAGATGCCTAGAACGGCAGAACGCCGCTGAACAGGTGCTTGAGGATTTAGGTCTAATAAAAGGTTCAAAGTTCTTGTTCCTGTACGATTTCGGCGATCAATGGCGCTTCAACGTAAAGCTTGAATCGGAAATAAACGAGGAGACGCCGTTTGGGCACACAATCAAATCCCAAGGCGAAGGGCCAAAGCAGTACGATCTCGACGAGGACGACGATGAGGACTGGGATTTTGATTAACAATTCGCAGAACGAAATTGAAATCGGGCCCATCAGGCCTCCAAGCGAGGCGAACAGCCTCTTGCTCCGGGTCACGCGGAACTGCTCTTGGAACAGGTGCAGGTTTTGCGGCTTGTACAAGGGGCAGCGGTTCAGCATCCGGCCGGTGGAAGAAATAAAAGGAGACATAGACCGCATCGTCTCGCATAGGAGTGAAATTGCGAAATGGGCGGCAGGCGGCGGGGATTCCGTGTTTCTTCAGGATGCGAACACAATGGCGCTTTCGTATGGCAAGCTCAGGGAAATCCTGGAGTACTTGAGGGAAAAGCTCCCAAATGTGAAGCGGGTCACGTCCTACGGCAGGGCAGACTCCTTGGCCAGGTTTTCAGCTGAACAGATGTCCGGATTGAAAAAAGCTGGCCTTGACCGCATCCATTCGGGATTTGAGTCTGGGTCTGACAAAGTCTTGGCGCTGATCAACAAGGGCTTTACAAAAGAGCAGGAAATCGAGGCGGGGCAAAAGGTCAAGGCAGCCGGAATTGAATTCTCGATGTATTACATGCCCGGAGTCGGCGGTAAGGCTTTAGCGGACGACAGCGCAGTTGAAACTGCTGACGTGATCAACAAAGTCAACCCTGACTTCGTAAGGGTGAGGACTTTCGTCTCGATTCCGGGCACCGGGCTCATGGAAGACATACAAGGCGGCTTGATTGAAGAATGCACTGATGCTGAAAAAGCAGCAGAACTGAAGAAAATGATTGAGAATGTCAGGGCTGTCGACGGGCAGCTTTGCAGCGATCATATGGTAAACCTATTTGAAAGCGTTGACGGCAGCATGGAGACGGACATGGGAAAAATGCTGTCGGTGTTCGACGCATTCGAAAAACTCGACGCCTACGGGCGGCGCAGATACCAGTTGGCTCGCCGCTTTGGCATGGTAAGGGGCATGGATGACATGGGGCTGCTCGACTCTGATCAGCGGGCTATGGTCGACGCATGCATAACGCAACTTGACGGCGAAGACAGATTCGAGGAGTTCCTTTTGAAGCTGCTGCGCCTTTGCATATGAATCAGTCTTCGTATATCTCCTTTGCTCCCGAGATGACGACGGATATTGCCCTTTCGACAGCAGCTTTGGCAGCGTCCGCGTCTTTCGCTTCGACAGCTTCCATGACGGCAGAGGCGTTTTCAAGAGAGGCGTCCTTGCCGTATTTCTTTATGTACCTCTCCCACAGGTAGAGGATGGGTATGCGAAAAGACCAGTATATCAGCGGTAGCAGCGTATTGCCGCTGACCATTGAAAGCTCGTGGTAGAATTCGAAAGCAGCATTTGCCATTTCATCCACTTGAGATGCGTCCTTCATGGCGGCGAATTTGTCTTTAACCGCTTGAAGGCCGGATTCGTCCAGCGTTGGAATGGCCAGTTCCACGGCTAGCTTGTCAAGGATGATTTTTAGCTCGAGCATTGAGCGGATTTCAGCCCGGCGCAGGTGCCCCCCGTTTGAATTCAAGATTGAGAGCAGTATCTCCATCGTGCCGTAGCGCCGGTAGTCAGCCACATAGACGCCTGAGCGCGGCTTGACGTGCAGGAAACCCTTGCGCGCCAGCTCTGAAAGCCCCCCGTTCACTATCCCTCGGCTTACCTGCAAGCTTTCTGCGAGCTCCCGCTCGGTGGGTAGTTTTTCGCCCACTTCAAGCTTGCCGGACAGTATCATCGCTTCCATTTCGTTTATGAACAATTCCTTGAGTGAAGGTGCTGTGAGCCTGGAGAATTCCATTTCTGATCACTCCCTCTTCAATATAGTCTTGGTATGGCCAAGTGCTAGAGTTATTATAGCATATGGCAGCTGACAGTAGCAACCACTATTGTTGTAGCTGGGGGTTTGGGGTTTAAGGAGGGAGAGGTTTTTGGTATGACCAAAAAAAATATTTTCAAAAAAACGCTTGACAAGTAATGTACAGTGGCTTATTATAATAGATAAGCAGTTTCGATTGTTGGTATGACCACAATGACGTTCTGTGTTTGGAGAGAGGTTTGAAATTTGGCTTACATGGTTTTCTGCGGCATGCTCTCTCTTCATAGCAAGCAAGGGGTGGCTCGTTTCAATGAAAGAAACTGCTTGTAAAATACAATTGCCAAATCCGTAACGGCTTGGCAAGGGCAATGGAGAAGGTTTTGATGGATTTTCGTGTTATCGATATTAAACAGCAAGTTTATGAGGGTGTCGCAGACGACGCTCAAACCCTAAGAAAGCAGCTGTACAGCGCAGACACTTTTATGCTGAACTTGATGAGTTCGCCTGGAGCCGGAAAAACGAGCACGCTTGTGAAAACAATTGACGCGCTTAAGAGAAAATTCCGCATCGGTGTCATGGAAGCGGACATCGATTCCGATCTGGACGCGCGTATCATATCAAACACAGGGGTGGGTGTTGTCCAGCTGCACACGGGAGGCAAGTGCCACCTCAATGCTAACATGACGCACCGAGGCCTGATAGCGCTTGGGGCGAACAAGTTAGATCTTGTGATGCTCGAAAATGTGGGAAATTTGATCTGCCCTGCCGAATTCGACACTGGTGCGACCCGGAACGCAATGATCCTGTCAGTACCGGAAGGTGACGACAAGCCTTTGAAATATCCGCTTATGTTTGCCATTTGCGATGTGCTGCTGATTAACAAGATTGACGCCATGCAGTGTTTCGACTTTGACATCGGACAATGCACAAAGCGGGCAAAAAAACTCAACCCCAACATCAAAGTCATCCCAGTTTCGGCAAAGACCGGCGAGGGTATGGACGAATGGATTAAATGGTTACGTTGTGAAATTAGAAGGTTCCGTTCTAAAAAATAGGAACGCTCATCCCCCTATTCATTGGCAATTATCATTGCCGTATCATGCTAATTTAGCACAAAAAGCGAGGATGATTGCAAGCACCCTCGCTTTTTGCCTTGCGGTTTATTTAGTGTAATGGATGAAAAGGTCTAGCAGGTCCAGCATGTCGATCATTCCGTCCCCGTTGACGTCGCACATGCTTGCCGTTACCGGGTTGCCCCACGCGTCGTTGACCTTGACCACGGAGCCCCAGCTAGGGGAGTCGGCATCGAAGCCGCAGTACAGCAGCATGATGCCAAGGTCAAGTGCGTCAACGGTGCCATCCCTGTTCAGGTCGTATTTCGACTTGGCGATTACCGTGGTGGCAGTGCCGTTTTTTATAATTGACGGAATGTACATCGTCGTGTCGTCAAGCCCGACAGCCTCGGCAGAAGTCAAGGTCATGGCTGCGTTGCCGAACCCCTTTGGCGCAAATATGAATTTTGCGATGTCCACCGGAGCTTCGGTCGTCAAGCCGGTGGTGGCGCCGGAAGGCAAAGCTAGCGTGACTGTGCCGCTCCATTTGCCATCGCCTGAATAAACCCAGAGGATGCCGTTCATGGATTCGAAGCCGTTAAGACCCAAAAGGCCCTTGCCTGAAAGCATGTCGCCGTCTATTTCGAACGTCAGGTTCACCGTCAGCAGGTTGTTCACGTTTTCAACAGACAGAATGAACTCGGCATCACCGTCAATGAAGCTTACAGGCGCCCCGTGGATGCTGAAGAAGGCTGCGGAATCGTAGATTGCAGCATTCAGGGCATTGTATGCGGCATCCACTTCCTCTGGAAGTGGCAGTTCGTCCGCATTTACAGAGGCGGCATTGTCAAGCAGGGCCAGAAAACCTTCTTTGACTGAAGGGTCGAGGTAGTCAGGGTTGACTTGAGCCGCAAATCCGACTGCTTCGTTCAGCTGTGCTTTATCTGCCGGGTATACAGCCAGGAAAGCGCCGCGCAATGCAACGTCGGCTTTGTCGATGTCCATCTGGGGCAGGAAATTGTCTTGATACACGCTCAATGATGAATTGTAGGTGCCTAGGAACGGTGCGCGCTCGCTTGAAGTAAGCCTTTGCGCGGCGCCAATTGCCACCTGCAGGCTGGCTTTGTCTGCCATGCCCGGGGGCACGCGGTACTTGGTGGCCTGTTCGACCACGTAGGCGAACTCGAGCAGCTGTGCTTCAGTGAAGGCGGTGCCGGTAAAGATGATGTTGGTCGAGGAACCCGTTCCGCCGGAATACTGGAGGGGGACTGACACCGTGGGGTAGCCGGCCCTTGCGCCTATGCTAGAGGTGCCTGTCGTAATGAGGCCGTCGAGGTTGTATTCTTTTAGGACGTAGTCTATCCCGTTGGTTCGCGAATAAGCTATTTCTCTCAAGATGTCTGCCTCGTACCTAGCCTTGTCAGCCTCAAGGTCATAGTTGGCGGCGGCTATCAGCCACCTCTGCCTGTACGGTATAGCGCCGCCCGGGTGGTCTATTTCATAAGCTAAATTGAAATCGATGATGTCCTGAATCGTCTTGAAGGGGTAGCTTGGATCAAGCGTCTCCAGATACGCAGCCAAGTCTCTTTTGAATTCATAGTCGAGGACAACAGTGCTTGGCGACGACGGGTTGCTGTTGGGGTTTGAGGGGTTGTAGTATGTCAACGCTGTGCCGGCTGGTTTTGTCACGATTTCGGCGCCTGCGTCCCTGAGAGCCTGCAGCGCAGCCTGGAACGGCGCATAAGCTGCGCTGGTCGTTCCGGGAATGCCTGTGAGCCCGAGCCGCTTGCCCTCAAGGTCGCCCAGCTTCAGGCTTTTGGTGTAGTCCACGCCGGTAACGCCGGCGGCGGCAATGCCTTCTGTGAACGGGTCGTTGGGGTCGTAGCCCGCCATTGCGTTGAGCAGGACGGCTAGGTCAGACACGTTGCGGCCCATCGGTCCCGGCGTGTCCTGAGTGGCGGAAATGGGTATGACCCCGTATCGGCTGATCAGGCCTACGGTGGGTTTGACTGCTGCTATGAAGTTTCTTGCAGCAGGGCTTAAGATGGAACCGTCGGTCTCTGTTCCGACTGTGATTGCAGCCAGTGCGGCGGCAGCTGCGGCGCCGGAGCCTGCGGAGGAGCCGCTGGGGCCTACGGTCGAGCTGTCTCCCAGCAGACGGTTTGGCCTGTATGGGTTCTTGACTTGGCCGCCCAAGGCAGAAAAGCCGGCGGGCATGCTAGAGTCGACTGAGTGGGCGAATTCCGTCAGGTTGAGCTTGCCAAGGATGACAGCGCCCGCCGCCTTCAAGTTCGTGACAAGGGGCGCGTCGTATGGCGGGTAGTTGTTTGCCAAGGCGATGGAGCCAGCCGTATTTGGCATGCCCACAACGTTGATGTTGTCTTTCAGAAGCACGGGTATACCGAACATACCGTTTGCAACTGCGGGGTCTTCCGCGAACGCAACGTCGCACTTTGCAGCGTCAGACAGGGCACTCGGATTGAGGGTGCGCACTGAATTGAGCTTGAAGGTGTTGAACTCGTACATTTCGATTCGGGTGAGGTACATCCGCGTAAGCTGCTCGTAGGTAAGCTTTCCCGCTCGGACTAATTTTTGCATGTCGTCAATTGTTGTGTTTTGAAGGTCAACGGTGACCGCATCCAATGCGATCCGCAATTCTAATGCAGCCAGTTTCATTCTGTCTGCTGACCCGACGGGGCCTAGAGCCAGCTTTGCTGCCTTTTCCGTCGAGTAGGCGAGCTGGCTTGCGATGATGGCGGGGCAACTGTCCAATTCGCCCTGAGGGATCCCTTTTGATTCGGTGACCAAAGCTTGCAGCTCAAGCCGGATGGATTCTTTGGCAGAGACAGCCCCCGTGTCGGCCGACGCTATGGCAGCAGACGGGAAAACCATCACCAACGCCATAAGAAGCGGCAGAATTCTGAGTTTTTGCTTTCTTTTTCTTTCCATAAATCTAACCTCCTGTTTTTTGCCGCCTTGCGGGGCAATGTGTTTAAATTACATCTCAATTAAACCAAAACAGATGCAAAAAGTCAAGTATGATGGGAACACATGCTTGTGGCAATTGCCCAAAGATGATATAATACGCTATGGAGGCAAAGCATGGTCAATATAGGCAACAGCTGGGACAAGGCCCTTGAAGGCGAGTTCGACAAGGGCTACTACCAAGAACTGAGGAGCTTTTTAATCAGCGAGTACAAGGGCAGGGCAATATACCCAAGTATGCATGACATTTTCAACGCGCTGAAGAGCACGGCATATGAGGACGTCAAAGCAGTCATACTGGGGCAGGACCCATACCATGAGCCAGGGCAGGCGCACGGGCTCTGTTTTTCGGTGCAGAAGGGGCTCCCGCAACCTCCGTCGCTGGTTAACATATTTAAAGAGCTGGAAAGCGACCTCGGAATAAAGCCGCCCTCCCACGGCTGCCTCACCGACTGGGCAAAGCACGGGGTACTGCTGCTCAACTCAGTATTGACCGTGCGGCGTGGGCAGGCGAATTCCCACAAAGGAAAGGGCTGGGAAACCTTTACTGACAGGGTGATCAAAATTTTGAACGAAAGGGAGAAACCCATAGTTTTCATTTTGTGGGGGGCAAACGCAAAGGCGAAATCCGTGCTCCTGACGAATCCGGTCCACCTGATAATTGCGGGGACCCACCCGAGCCCGCTTTCCGCATACAACGGGTTTTGGGGCGGGAAGTACTTCTCGCGCACGAACGAGTTTTTGAAGCAGAAAGGCGAAGAGCCAATTGATTGGAGAATTATCGATTAACCGGAATGGAGGTAAGAGAATGAAGATTATACTGGCAGTCATCGCGTTAGCAGCAATTATAGCCGTTTGGTTAGCGGCAGGCTACAATAGTTTTGTCAAGCTGAAGAACATGATCGAGGAAGCTTTTTCAACCATGGACGTCTACTTGAAGAAGAGGTACGACCTGATACCGAACTTGGTGGAAACCGTGAAAGGGTATGCCAAGCACGAGTCGGGCACCCTTGAGAAGGTGGTGCAGGCGCGGAACATGGCGCAGGGCGCCGCAACGATTGAAGACAAAATCGCCGGCGAGAACATGCTTTCCGGGACGCTGAAAACCCTGTTCGCCGTAGCGGAAGCCTATCCCGACTTGAAAGCGAACGAGAATTTCATGGATCTGCAGAAACAGCTGATGAGGATAGAGGACGAAATTGCGAACTCAAGGAAGTATTTCAACGGAGTCGTGAAGGATTTCAACACAAAAGTGGAATCGTTCCCAAGCAACATCATCGCAGGGATATTTCATTTCACAAGGAAACCCATGTTCGAAGTGGAGTCTAGGGAGGAAAGGCAAAATGTCAAAGTGCAGTTCTGACGCTTCAAAGACGCTGGCATTTTTTTTACTGGCGTGTTTTGTGCTGTGCTTTTTCCCCGTCCAAGCCCATGCAGCCTCGTACGTTACGAATGAATTTGACATTGCCATGGACGTGAGGGAGGACAATTCCTTTTACATGACATACAAGGTATCGGTCGACTTCAATTATGCAAGCCATGGCATCTTTGCCTACATCCCATTAGGCAGGGAGTACAAGATAGACAAAGTGAGGGCGACGGGGGACAGGTACGAGACCTATAGGGAAAATGGCAACATCATAGTAAAGATCGGCGACCCAGATGTCTTCGTTCGGGGTGAAAAGGAGTATACTATCGAGTACCGGTGCAGGTTTTACAAGGACACGAACCCGGATAACGACTTCCTGTACTGGAACTTGCTTTCGCCCAAGGGATGGGACACTGACATCGAGAGTTTCCGCGTTAGGATCAACATGCCGAAGCCCTTTGACGAAGAATACGTGAGGATTACGGGCGGCAGGGCAGGCTCAACCGAGCTTGCTGACATGGACGTCAGTTTTAAAGGGCGCATGATAACGGCAGAAAGCCGGAGCCCCGTGAAATACGGGGATGGGCTGACATTGGCAATCCAGCTCCCAGAGGGTTATTTTGAAGGCGTTATGACAGACACTTGGATGTTCGCCGTCGCATACCTGCTTTCGGCGCTCGCTGCAATCCTTGCGTTTGCCTTGTGGTTTTTGTTCGGAAGGGCGCCTAGGATCGTCAAGACGGTGGAATTTTACCCTCCTGAAGGGATAACGCCGGCAGAAGCTGGGTACGTAATCGACGGCTACATTGACAGCAAAGACATGGCGGCGATGATCATATATTTCGCAGACCAAGGTTGCCTGGCAATTGAAGAGAGCGGACAGAAGAAGGAGATAATCCTGAAGAAAGTCAAGAGCCTGCCGGCAGGCGCCCGCAACTATGAGCGTATGCTGTTCAATGGATTGTTTGCTGACGGCGATTCAGTTAACCTTGCTGAGCTTAAGGGCAGCTTTTACCCGCGCTACAAAGCGGCAGTGAGCCAGCTGAGGTCGTTTTTCAGGAAGCCTGAAAACAAGGTTTTTAAATTGAGTTTGATTCTCGCACGTTTGGTAGGCGTATTATTGGCAATCGTTCCATTGTCGCTATTCGCGCTGATCGCCTTGCATGTTAAAGGCTTGGAGGCCATACTTCTGTTGCAAGTCATAGTATTCGTGTTTTTGGGCGGCATTGCCTTTGTCCATTTTCGCAGCAGTAAGTACAGCTCGAGTACGGCAAAGCGCCGCGTCTCGACAGTTCTTCACATATTGTTTCTTGCGATTATGTATGCGGAGTTTATAGCTTTGGGCACGTTGTTCTTCAAACTCGGCGCCTTTTCAATCGGGGCTGCAATTTGCTCTGCCGCGCCGTTGCTTTTCACAGAAGCGTCTAACTTTAGGACGAAAAAGGGTGTTGAAATTCTAGGCAAGCTTTTGGGTTTCAAGGAGTTCATACAGAGAGCGGAGCTTGACAGGCTGAAAAGGCTCGTGGACGAAAACCCGTCTTACTTCTACAGTATACTCCCTTACGCCTACGTGTTCGGGCTCTCCAGCAAATGGGCTGATAACTTCAAGGGTATTGCAATTAAAGCCCCCGAATGGTATTCGCCTGCTGATCCGGCGGGCTTTGGAACGTTCAACTCGGTGGTGTTCATGAGGTCTTTCAACAAGGCGGCAACTTCGATAAAAAGCGGAATTGCAGTTCCTCCAAACAGCGGCGGCTCCAGCGACAGCGGCTTCGGCGGCGGTGGTTTCAGCAGCAGCTCGACTGGGGGTGGATCCGGCGGCTTCGGCGGAGGAAGGTGGTAAGCAGCATGAAACTGGTGTCATGGAATGTGAACGGCCTGCGGGCGTGCCTGAAAAAAGGCTTCGAAGAGGCGTTTGGCAGAATCGATGCTGACGTGTTTTGCCTGCAGGAAACGAAAATGGAGCAAGGGCAAGCGGAGATAGACTTGCAAGGATACTATGAATTTTGGAACAGTGCAGACAAAAAGGGCTATTCCGGAACTGCCGTGTTCACAAAAGCGGAGCCAATCACTGTTTTGTATGGCATGGGCATAGACGAGCACGACCGAGAAGGCCGCATAATAAATCTTGAATTCGAAGAGTTTTACTTAGTGAACGTGTACACACCGAATTCGAAGAGGGAACTTCTGCGCTTGTCGTACCGCATGGGCTGGGAGGACGATTTCCGGGAATACGTGTGCGGTTTGGATAAGAAAAAGCCTGTAGTAATCTGCGGCGATTTGAACTGCGCACACGAGGAAATCGACATAAAAAATGCAAAGTCGAACGTAAGGAACGCCGGATTCACGCAAGAAGAGCGGGACAAGATGACGGAGCTGCTGGCTGCGGGGTTCACGGATTTTTACCGCCATCTCAACCCGGACAAGCACGACGCCTATACGTGGTGGTCGATGATGCCGGGCGTCAGGGAGCGGAACGTTGGGTGGCGCATCGACTACTTCCTAGGCTCGAACCGCATGACAAGCAGAGTAAAAAGCGCAACGATCTACGACGACGTCCACGGCAGCGATCATTGCCCTGTGGGGATTGAAGTTTTTTAGAGTTTATTTTTGTTTGATTATTTGCTACAATAACAATAAAGACAATCAATAGGAGGTAGGAGAAATGGCAGAAATCAAATACGAAATAACAAAGCACAT
>Ga0082212_10001366_pt1 | contig 35886 bp, 31 predicted proteins | sample TergutNt197P3_FD_71548 | JGI IMG/M metagenome (GOLD analysis project Ga0082212, IMG submission 71548) | Neocapritermes taracua P3 segment gut microbial communities from Petit-Saut dam, French Guiana - Nt197 P3 | ecosystem: Host-associated > Arthropoda: Insects > Digestive system > Gut ...
TAAAAAAATAAGAAAATAATGAAAAATATTCAAATATCAAATTATTATAAAAATATAAAATTAAAATAAAAAATATAAAATTAAAAAATATAAAATTAAAATAAAAAATATAAAATTAAAAAATATAAGATTAAAATAAAAAATATAAAATTAAAAAATATAAAATTAAAAAATATAAAATTATAATAAAAAATATAAAACAAAATTAAATACGACTAAATTTTCCTAAAGATGATTTATCTCCACCAACTCTATTTAAAACTGCATCAACAGAATCATCCGATATGAAATAAGTATTGTAAGAGTTAACATTTTTTCCACGAAGCTTTATAGAAGAAAGAGATCCCGCATGAATAAACAATGTATTTTCCATCTTCCAAAGATGTGGAACATGTTTGTGACCACAAAGAACCATTCCAATATTATAATCAATTACAGATTGAAGAATATCTCCTGCATCAGATAATACATTTCTTTCTCTGCCTGTTTTAGGAACTGGAATTACATGGTGATGCATAGCTACAATTGAAAAAGTAGATTCTTTCAAACATTTATCAAATTCATCTTCCATCCAAGTTTGCTGAGGTCGACCAATATGCCCATTATTTAAATCAGGCACACTACTATCAAGTCCAAGAATAGTTAAATCTTTATATTCTCTTAAAACCCATTTACGTTGACCAATCAATTCTTCAAAGACCTCATAACCAACATGGCGAGCATCATGGTTACCTGGAACTGCATACAATGGAGGTTTGAAATTTTTAAAATATTCCATAGCTTTCTGAAATTCAGAATAATAACCATTATTTGTAATATCTCCAGTAAGCAATATAAAATCAGGACTTAAATCATTGATTTCATCCACAGCTTTGAAAAAAACTTCATCTTCAAAAGTAGATTTACTTATGTGTAAATCAGAAATATGTGCTATAACCTTCATATTAATCAATTATGTAATTATATACGTTAAATATTAAGATATTAAAATGTAAAAATATTAGAATATTCTATTTATTAAAATATTATTATAAAATATTAGAATATTCTATTTATTAAAATATTATTATTAAAATATTAGAACCTTATATTTATTAAAATATTATATATTAAATGTTAAAATATTAAATTTATTAAAATATTATTATTAAAATATTATAACTAAATTAAAATTTATCTATTGATTTAATTTTAAAATAGCTTCGGCCAAATCACCATTAGTAGCTATAAGAGCTTCTTCAGCATCTGCTTTGCTTACACCTGCTTGATTTGCAACCATTTCAATATCTTCATCAGGAATGACAATCTCATTTTCAACTTCAACTTCAACAGCATTTCCTGTGATTTGATAAGTCTCTTGTCCCATAACATTCATAAGATTTACTTCAGCATCTGGAATAACTAACTCTTTATCTTCAAATCTAATTATAACTTCTTTAACTCCAGGAAGGTCTTTCATTTGCATTCCCATTTTTTTCATTTGTCTTTCCATCTGCTTCATTTGTTTAGGATTCATACCAGGTATCATAATTTACTCTCCAACTTTTTTAGTAAAAAATTTATATTAATTTAATATAATAAAAAATTATTATTATTATATAAATATTTATTTTATCATTATTATATTTTAATATTTATATATAAAACAATTTTATAAAAAATTCTAATTTATAAAAATATAAAAAATCATTAAAATATAAAAAAATTTTATAAATTATAATAAAAATTAAACTATAATAAAATAAATAAAAAAATTTTATAAATTATAATAAAAATTAAACTATAATAAAATAAATAAAAAAATTTTATAATTATATAAATTTAAACTATACCAAAATCTTTAAAAACTAATATCCTAATGCATTTTGAGTTATTGGACAATTAGAAATACATAATCCACATATTCCCTCATCAACATTTAGTTTTTTCATAGCTAATTTTCTAGCAGCTTTCCAACAAGCATCTGCATTATAAAAAACATCCCTATCAGTTCCTTGCATCCATAATCTGCCAGATATAGCATTACCTGGACAAACATTGCCACATATATTACAAGTATATGGGCACTGGGAAGTTTTAATAGGTTTTCCAGTGTCTAATTGAGCATTTGTTAAAATACTGATAATGCGGATGGCTGAACCGAAATCATCAGTTACCAAAAGACCACATTTACCAATCCAACCTATTCCTGCTAATGTAGCTAAAGTTTTATGAGGTAATTTAGTAGAATGATTTTTATCTACTTCAATTGAATCTCTTAGTTTAGCTAAAGAAGAAAACCCCTTATTTTTTAAGAAATCTTCAGTTAATATAGCTAAATTATCTAATTTTTCATTTATTGAATTAAATTCTTCATAATATTTCACTAAATCTTCATTTTTATTATTTAAAATAGCTTCCTTAGAATATTTCAAACCAATAGTGATTCCATAATCATAACTTTCACGAATATTCTTATCTAAAGATTTAAGGTCTGAAAAACCAATTATATCCGCACCATTTTTTAATAAAAATGATTTTAGTTCTTTTGTTAGACTCATAGTGTTACCTATATCAATAGCTCACTTACAATTCTGAAATTAACTAATTAAGGATAAATTTATTCAATATTATCCATATGAATGTGGATTTGGACTCTTAAAATATTAGTCCTCTTCTAATCCCTTAAAAATAATATTTTTATCTTCATCTATATTTAATAAAAAATGATAGTCCTCTAAATAATCATGATCACAATCTAAAAAAATCTCAAAAGTAGTTTTATCTTCTTTATCAAAAGTAATAGCCATAGTTTCAATAAATAAACTATTATATAATTCATCTTCAGTCATAGGTAAACAATCATCTAAATCTGTATCATCCTCAATAAGATAGCTTTCTTCTTCAGTACAATCTAAAATATTGGTAGATCCTGCAATATCCTCAATCAATTCTAAAACATTCTCTTCAAGTAATATTTCTTCAAATTTACTTTTATTTTCTTCAACCCAAGTAATTTCTTCTTGGATGTTAGGTAAATATTCTTTTAAAGTATCTTCTTTATTATCTTCTTTAAAATAAATAAATAAATCAGAATCTTTTTTCCATATTTGAAGTTTAAGTTCAAAAGAATCACTATGTTCAATAAAATCTTCAATACTTAACATAATTATCCCCCAAATTTTTTATAATAAATTTTTTATTCCTAACATTCACTCAGTTATTGCAATAAATTGCCAATTAACTCCAAATTTATCCGTGAAAAAAACATACATAGAACTAAAAAAAGTAGGTCCTAATTCAACATATACTGTAGAATCTTCCTTTAAACCTTCAAAGAAATCCTTGACTTCTTTTTCAGTATCTACTCTTATAGCTATGGACACCATATTTCCATGAACATAGTCTTGAGGAGTATCAGAAAAATTAAAATTAGTTTCTCCAATTTTCATTTCAGCATGAATAACCAGATTCTTTTCATCTTCAGAGATTGGAAAATCAGGGTTTTCAGGAATATCTCCATATTTCATAATTTTCAAATCTTTTCCATTAAAAACTTTTTCATATGTTTTAATTGCTTCTTCACAATTCCCATTAAAATTTAGATTTGGTTCAACAATCATATTATCCCTTAATTTATTTGTTATAAATTTAATATTAATTAAATATTTATATAATATTCTTTTAAATGTTTTCATTTAAATCTCAATATTATATAAAATATTAAATAACTAAATAAAAAATATAAAAAATATCTAAAATTTATATAAAATCTATATAAAATTTTATAAAAATATATAAAAATATTAAAATCTATATAAAATTATATAAAATCTATATAAAAATCTATATAAAAATCTATATAAAAATCTATATAAAAATCTATATAAATTTTATAAAAATATATAAAAAATATATAAAAAATAATAAAAATATCCTACTTAAACATCCCTTTTCTTGTTTTAATAGCTTGTCCATTATTAAAATTCATTATTTCATTATGATTTAATAAAGCTTTACCATATGCTAACAATTCATCTTCTTCATTAACTATTAAAACTTCATCTTTAGATTTAATATTTTCATCACAATCTATAACAAATTTAGAAAATACACTTTTGCCTTCACGGGCAAAAGGATCTGAATCTTTATTTACAATAACTCTATTTTTTGGCGATGGAGAAGCAATATGTAAACGTCTTGCTCCCTCTTTAGCTAAAACAAAGTAAGTATCTGCAGCTCTCATATTAGCTACAAGCTCATTATTAGAATATATATGTCTAATTTTTCCAGTTTTTTTACTTTTTTCAAAGCTAATCTCTCCTTCAAAAAGAACTTTCCCAATTCCATTTCCAAATTGATAATCAGCTATTGCTTTAACCATCTCAATATCATCTTTTGGAAATTTAATTTCTTTTGAGTGAGGGTATAAGTTAATTTCATTAGATTCAGAATATAAATTGTCTAAATTAATATCTCCTTCATCTATAATCTTAGAACTAATTAAAGTTTGATTATAATTTTTCATAAAATCAAAAACAAAATCCTGAACAAATTCTAAAGAATCTTTATCTCTTATTTTAGGAGATTCATTTTGAGCTAAAGGATAAACTTCATCAATATTAAGAGGTATAAGACAAAATGGAATATCTAAAACCATGAAATCAGCATTATTTAAATCTATTTTAGTATTTTCTAAGTTTATTTCACCACTATCTAGGCCTAATTCAGCATTATTCAATTCTGTATCATTATTGAAAACGAAAAAATCACCTAAATTATATCTATTAATATATTTAGAATAGGGTTTTCTAGTTTTTGGTAAAATTACTAAATTTTTCTTTTTGTCCATTTTTTTAAGTTTATTTAAATGTCGTGTAACTTCAGCTCTTTTTAGAGATTCACTACCTGTATAAAAAAATGCAGATTTTTTAACTCTTGGATCATAACTTTCTAAATCATCTGAATAATCACCAAGCCTGCGAACTGCATCTAAAAGCATTGGATGTGCTCTAGATCTTTCTTCTACTAATTCCATTAAATTACCATCAGCTATAGCTTGGCGAATAACTCGAAGTTCTGCAAAACTTACATGTAAATTATGTTCAGCTATAAGTAGTGTTCTCTCTTCCTTTTCCATATCTCGAAGTTCATCTGGGGTATAGCTAGTACATACCTCACATGAACAAGGCATTTCTTGGAGATTTTCTAATTTATAGGTTCCTCTGGTGGTTAAAAATCTATCATCTTCTGCATATAAAATATAAGCTGCAGAATCAAATAAATCACATCCCATAGCTACAGCTAAAGCAAATATCATTGGATGACCTGCACCCATTAAATGTCTAGGTACTCTATCTGGAAGATTATGCACTGAAGTCATAACAACATCCACTAAATCAGCGTACTTATAAGATTCCATTAAAGGTACAACAGCTCCAATTGGATATAAATCAGAACTAAGTTTAGATAACTCTTTAGCACAGTATTCTCTTAAATCTAAAAACGTAGAACCTTGAACAACAGAATTTAAAAGCATTTTTATATTATTAGCTTCTTTATACTCAACAGCTTCTTTTGCTCTTTTTAAAGTTATAGCTAAATCTTCTTCAGCTTTCTCTTTATCAACATATGGTGCTGTTGGAATATCTAAAGAAGTTCCAATGTCAGTTTTAATAAGTTCTTGAAATTCAATAACTTCAATGTTATTAATATCCACATCACCATAAACAGAAAGCTGAAATGAGCCAGAATCAGTCATTACAGGACCCTCAAAATTAATTAATTTATGAATACCTTCAGAGATAGCTTTACTTTTAAGTTCTTCATCCTTGTAAACTAAGTAAGCATTGGTAATGACTATCTCAGCACCATGCTTTTTAACATCAATTTTTTGTTTTCTTGGATGAATAACCGGCATTAATGCAGGAGTCTTTACAAAACCATGATTTGTATTAAGTAAACCTATTCTTCCACGATTGTCCTTTTGTTTAATCTCAAAAATACTAATCTCTCCAAATTATATAAAAATTTGATTATAATTTATCTTTAAATATTTCTATCAATTAATATCTTAATTTATATATTATATAAATATTGATATTTTAAAAAGAAAAACAAAAATAAAATTAAACAAAAAACATACATAACTATGAAAAACTTATTCAAAACAAAATAAAGGAAGAATAAAAATAAGTTAATAAAAAATATTAAAAAATATAAAAAATATAAAAAATTAAAAAAATATAAAAAAATATAAAAAAGAATGGAATCTGATATCGAGTATAAAAAAATAAAATAATTGTATAATACTAAATTCAAAGAATTAAAGCATTACACAAAATCTCTCAAATTATTTTTTTATTCTAAGTGCAACCAAAATTGACATGACTAAAGTTACAAGTAAACCAATAGGTAAACCAGTATTTTGCATATCAGCAGAATGTGCAACTTGTTCAGATTGTGCAGAAGCTACAACATCGTCAGCACTAGCAGGATTAGAATCACCAGAGTCATCTACAATAACATGAGGTACAATTTCGTCCCCACTTTGAGGATTTTCTGGAGAAGATTGTGGTAAAACAGGATTACTACCAGATGTTACATCATTAGTGGGATCAGAACCAGTTGGATTAAGTTGATCAGGAACTTCATCAGGAGAACCACTGTAATTATCACCATCATCAGAACCGTCACCAGTAACATCATCAGTAACATCATCAGTAACATCATCAGTTATAATATCCTTAGGTTCAGTAGTTGTGTGTCTACCTCTATTATTCCTTTCTCTATGAACTCTTTTGTTCTTATCAGTAACATCATCATTATCATCATCATCAGTAGTCAAATCAGTAACAACATCATTATCATCATCATCAGTAGTCAAATCAGTAACAACATCATTATCATCATCATCAGTAGTCAAATCAGTAACAACATCATTATCATCATCATCAGTAGTCAAATCAGTAACAACATCATTATCATCATCATCAGTAGTCAAATCAGTAACAACATCATTATCATCATCATCAGTAGTCAAATCAGTAACAACATCATTATCATCATCATCAGTAGTCAAATCAGTAACAACATCATTATCATCATCATCAGTAGTCAAATCAGTAACAACATCATTATCATCATCAGTAGTCAAATCAGTAACAACATCATTATCATCATCATCAGTAGTCAAATCAGTACTTACATCATTATCATTATCAACTAATTCAATACCTGCAACTTTTACACCATTTATTGATTGGGAACCAGTTCCAGTTATTCCTTTTATAATAGGAACAGAAACAGATCCTTCACCAGAAATGATGACGTCAGCTTTAAAGACTTGAGTGTTGCCTTGTTCTTTATATTGATAGAAAAGTGTAAATTCTATTCCAGTTACAGGCATAACACCAGTAGCAACAATTTTCCATTCGTCTTTATTACTTGAAACGATTTTAACCTCGTAACCTTCTCCTTTAGCTACTATTAATTCACCATTATTAGAAGATAGGCCTTTTAAATCCTTTGTTTCAGAAGAACCCCATCCTTCACTGAAGAATTGTCTATTTTCAATAGTAATTTCAGTTGCAAAAACACTACCTACAGTACTAACAACCATTACTAATAACAAAAGGATTCCTAATATCTTTTTCATAAAAATCACCTTCAATTATGAAAAGATAATAAACTATATAAAAATCAATTAACGATTTAAACCATACAATTTATTTCTCACTCACCATTCAACAACAAATACTTCAGTTTATTAACGAGAGATGCTGCTCTCAAGCTCAAATTATTTTTAATATTATATAATAATATATAAAAATAGTTTATATCAATTATACATTAACATGCAATGTATAATTTTTATGCAATAACAATATTATCAAAATGATAATGTAATTAATATAGCATAACCTATGATATATTTTACGTAGTATATAAATGTTTTGTTTTTTTCGAACGAATATTCAATTTATTAATTTTAATTTTATTAATTACATAAATTAATCTAAAATAAAAAAAATTATGAACCAAAAAAAACGACAGAAACCCGTCAAATAAAGAAAAAGAGAAAAAAGGATGTATAAAATATTATAAATTAAAAAAAATATTATAAATTAAAAAAAATATTATAAATTAAAAAAAATATAAAAATAAAAAAAAGTAATATACTTATATAATACTAAATTTTAAAAATTTAAAGTACTATACAAGATTTTTCAAAATTATTTTTTTATTCTAACTGCAACTAATATTGAAATAAGTAAAGCTACAAGTAATCCAATTGGTAACCCAGTATTTTGCATATGAGCAGAATGTGCTATTGGTTCAGATTCTGCAGAAACTACAACCTCTTTATGAGTAGAAGGATCAATATCATCTGCAACAGAAGAAGGAGTATGTTCTTCTTCCTCTTGATATTCATCAGGAGTTGGTTGTTGTAAAACTTGAGTAGTTTTTGGAGTTGTATCATGCTCAACAGGTTCAGAACCGTTAGGATCTAGTTGTTCAATGTCTTCAGCACCACTAAATTTGTTGTCCTCTGTAACATCAACAACATCATCAGAACCGTCACCAGCACCATCACCAACAATATCCTCAACAACATCATCAGAACCGTCACCAGCACCATCACCAACAATATCCTCAACAACATCATCAGAACCGTCACCAGCACCATCACCAACAATATCCTCAACAACATCATCAGAACCGTCACCAGCACCATCACCAACAATATCCTCAACAACATCATCAGAACCGTCACCAGCACCATCACCAACAATATCCTCAACAACATCATCAGAACCGTCACCAGCACCATCACCAACAATATCCTCAACAACATCATCAGAACCGTCACCAGCACCATCACCAACAATATCATCAGTAAGTATTGAAGTGTCAACTCTTACTTCATTCATTGAATTAGAACCAGTTCCAGTTATACCTTCAACAATAGGGACACTGCGATATCCATCACCAGAAACAGTTACAGTAGTTTTAAAGACTTCTGTATTGCCTTGTTGGTTGGATTGGTAGTAAAGAGTAAATTCTAATCCAGTTATAGGCATGATTCCAGTAGCTATAATATTCCATTCATTATTATTACTTGAAACGATTTTAACTTCATAACCATCTCCTTTAGCTACTATTAATTCACCATTATTAGAAGAAAGACTTTGAAGTCTTTTTGTTTCAGGAGATCCCCATCCTTCATTAAATGGATTCCTATCTCCAAAAGTAATTTCAGTTGCATAAGCAGCACTTGAAGTGCTAATAATCATTATCATTAATAGACAAATTCCCAATATTTTCATAAAAACACCCCGAATATGAAAAGAGAATAAACTATATAAAAATCAGTATGATTCAAGTATACAGTTTATTTCTTAGTAATTTATTCAATTTTTATTAATAACATTTTACAATGTTTAATAAATTGTTGGATATATGATAAATTTAAGTTTTATGAAATAAAACATTATACTTACAGTATATATTATGTTGTTCATAATATATAAATGTATTGATTTATCCAAACAATTCCTCAAAAATGGTGTATAAAGTACTGTATTAGACAAAGAAAACTATATTAATTTTATTTAATTAATCAAAATAAAATGATTAAACAATTAAAATGAAAAGACAGCTATTATTAATATATAGAAAAATTATTCTAATTTTAGAGATTAATATCTATATATGTGAGAAAGTATTAAATAAAAATTATTTTATAATATTGCTTTTAATAACCTTTAATAACCTTTTATTCATTTCAATTATCCGATCTTTAGAATTAAATTCAGCACTTGGTTTTTTATAATGATATTTTTGAGGTTCTATAATATAACAAGCTTCTTTAGATTTTAAACTGCTAATGTTAACCTTATTAAAATTTCTAAGAACCCTTCTTTTTAATTTTTCATCATTTATATCTTTGCCAAAGAATGTGGGTGTTTGTACAGATGAAGAAATTCTTGTGTGATGTCGAGCTTTTGCCCTCTCATCAGCCCTATTTTTTAAGATTTCCTCTGAAGTGAGGTTTAAATTATTGTCTCTAAAAGGAATTCCTGCATCAGATAAAGCTATTGTCCTCTCATCCATGAGGGGGATATTTTTTCTTATATTATCAATTGAAAGAGAAGCTATTGTACCTCCAGATTTTCTTCCAAAAACAGGTCCTTCACCAATATAAAAACCAGCTTCAACAAAAGCAAATCTTACTCCAGCAGCTAAAGTGTAGGTAGCTATTATTCCATTGTTTTTAATAACTCTTTTTAATTCTTTAAAAAATTCTACAGTACAAAGTTCAGGAGCCATAGCTGGAGAATAAGGATCTAGGAAAATTGCGTCGTAGGTGTTATTTTTTAAGTGTTTTACTGTTTTTCTAGCATCTTCTTGGAAGATGTTTAAATTTATATTTTCTGGTATTTTAGTATTTTCTAAAGATAAATTTGTAAAATTTTGTTCTATTAATTTATTTTCAATAGCTTTTTTAACTATATTATGGGATTTAATTGGGGATGGAATAAGAAGTCCCATAGCTAAAGTTTCTATTGAAATTTCAACCATGTCAATTGTTAGTGATGCATTTTTATTATTGTTTTTTAAAAATTCTTCTATTGTTGCTGATGAGTTATAGCCAATTCCACTGCAGATATCTAAAATAGCTATTTGGTTTTTATGATTTTCTTTGTAGCTATCTTTAAATGGATTTACAAACTTTTCAAATGATTCTGTAATAGCTCCATTTGAGTTATGCATAGTTTCAATTTTTCCATTGAAGTCAGGGGAGTTAAGAGTGTATGATCCGTCTTTAGTTTTTATTATGTAGTTTAAGATTATTTTTGAAAGTTCATTTCTATAGCTAATTTTATGTGTTTCTTTTTCTTTTAGGAAATAGTGATTTATTAGTTTATGTAATTCTTCTGTGGAATTTGAATTTACTTGTGAATGATTATTCATAAGAATATATTTTATTTACAAATAAATAAATTTCACTATTAAATTATATTTAATATGAAAATACCAACTAACAATTGACCGGTTCATATAAATATGAACACAAACACTATAATAATCATGAAATTAAGTCCTATAAATAAACATATATTTTCAAATATAAAATCAGTATACAATGTTTCGGATAATTGGTTCTCTGTGTGTATGCTATTAGCTGGAGTAAAAAATAGTGTGAAATTTATTCCCAGATTCAATTTAAAAGGTAACCCAGAGGAAAATGGTTGGTTTTTAACTCAAAACGATGTTAAAAATGGTTTAGCAATGAATATTATTAATGAACTAAAAAATGATGATTTGCAGAAAACAAAATTAAAAAAAACTCAAGAGATTATGATTCAAAGAAATAAGGATATTATAACAATAGATAATATTAAAATAAATAATATAGAACTACTGTTGTTACTTGAAATCTTTGCATTTGAATTATTTTTCGTTAAAAAATTGAAAATAAAAAAACAATCATTGATATTGGAGCGAACAGAGGAGATTCTGCAATTTATTTTGCAAATAAAGGATATGAAGTTTTTGCATTTGAACCAATTCCAATTATATACAACCAAGCATTACAAAACATAAAATTAAATAAAAATTTAAAAGATAATATAAAAATTATTAACAAAGCAGTCAGTTGCCATACAAAAAAAACTAAAATATATTACTACGAAGATTTAGATGAATTATCCGGATTATCTAGCTCATATGGAGCAAATAATATGGAGAAAACGAAATCCATAGATGTGGAAACTACTACTATAAATAATATATTAAAACAATACCAAATTGACCCATACATTTTAAAGATAGATTGTGAAGGTTGTGAAAAAGATATTATAATGAATTCGGATTTATCTATGTTTGAAGAAATATACCTCGAATACCACACATATCTTACAGGTATTTCTCATTTAAAGTTAATTGATAAATTATCTAAACAAGGATTCAAAGTAAAAAAAATTGTTGAATTTTGGGAAAATTCTGGACTTTTATATTTAACTAAATAATTTCAAAATTCACAGTTACATGAATACATTAGTTTAATTTACAAATAATAATAAATATTATTTATCGATTTTCTTTTAAAATAGAGCCAATAGTGTGAATGTAATTTCTATTAATTATTTGTCATAATGAAGATTTAATATGCTTTTTTCTGTATTTCGTCGATAATGTTTTAAATAATTAGGAGAAAATTGTGTTAACTTATATAAAATAATCAATTAAGCTTCATTTGTCTATTAATAATTTATTATAATCTAATTTATTTTTTATTTTTTTATAATAATTAAAAAGTTTTTTTATTGATTGATCTATTGGTGTGAATTTGGCATTAAATTCTTTTTTCAATCTAATATTACTTCCATAATAATCAAGCCCATATCCTTCATTTGCAATTTTAATCTTTATATTCTCATTGGAAATTTTTTTAACCATATTAGCAAGATCTTTAAGTTCAACAAAATTATTAGGAGTAATATTATATGAATGATATTTTACATCATTTTCAATGAAAAAATCTAAAATTCTAGGTAAATCATCTACATTTAAATAACTGAATCTACGGTTTTGTCTTAAAGTAATAGGTAGTTTAAAAATTGCCTTACAAATAGCGTTTGAGATGAATCTAATAGTATAATCCTCATATTTACCAAATATCCCAAAAATATTTAAATCAACAAAATTATCTAAATTTTGAATCTGTTTTCCAATAACATACTTAGTAAAACTATGATTATCAGCACCCATATTTTTAAATATTTCTTCCTCATTCATATTAGAGTTGTTTTTTGACATGTCATATATAGCACCACTACCTAGATTTATAAATTTATAATATTTGTCTTTATGTCTTTCTAGATTTTCAAAAAAACGAACATTAGTATAAAATAAATCCTCTCTATCATTAGCATTCCTATGACTGGGCTTAGTTGCACAATGTAAAACAACATCAAATTCTTTATTTTCGAAATAATTATCAACTTCATCAGTATTTGAAAGATTTAATTCATTACTAGAAGGAGTAATAAATTCATATTTTGAAAAAAGGTAGGATTCTCTAATATTAGAACCAATAAAACCACTACCTCCTGTAAGTAATATTTTTTTCATTTTAGAAAAACCTCTTCAATTATCATTCCTTACAAATAATAGAAATAAATAACTCTAACAAATTGAATTTCAATCATTTCTTTCTGGAAGCAAATCAATAATCATGTTATCTTTAAGTTCATTTCTATCTAAAAATGGTTTTAAATCTTCCAATGGAGAAGATATAATTTCACCATTACTTAATCTTTTAGAAGCAGATTTTGGTTCAAATTCTTGTTCAGTATCTACCATTATCTCACACATATAGTATGAATCATTAGATAAAGCTTCATTTATACAATATTCTAAGTCATTATTATTTTCACACCTGATAAATGGAATGCCATAAGCATGGGAAATTTTTTCCATATCTGGAAAACTAACATCTCCACTATCATATCCAATACCTACAAATGGCTTTTCAAAGAATGATCTTTGAGTTATTCTAATTGATTGATAACCTTGATTATTAATAATAAATATTTTTATAGGTAAATTATGATGTACAATAGTCTGAAGTTCTTGGATATTCATTTGAATACTCCCGTCCCCACTAATACAAATAATTTGTTCTTTATTATTGGCAAAACAAGCTCCAATAGCAGCAGGCAAATCATAACCCATAGATGCAGCACCAGAATTAACAATTAACCTTTGATTTTCTTTGAGTTTATATGCATGTATACATGCACAAGCAGAACCATTAGCTGTAACAATTTTTTCTCCTTCATCTAATTTAGAAGTTAATTTGTCCAAAAATGCATAGGTATTTACTTTATTTTTTTGATTATAATTTTTATCTGTAACTACGGGATATCTTCTCTTCCAACAATTACAAATATTTATCCATGAGTCAAAATTAAATTGATTAGGCTTTTTATCATCTAAATAAGAATTAAATTTTTTTATGAATTCTTTAACATCAGATTGAATAGGCATATCAATATTTAAAGTAGGTTTAATTAATTCTTGAGAATCAATATCCACCATTATTTTATAAGCTTCCCTAGCCCAAGTATCATAAGAAAATGATACCTGCCTAGTACTAAGTCTACATCCAAGAGATATAATTAAATCACTATTTTGAACAGCGAAATTAGCTGCCCTATCACCAAAAGAACCTCCACAACCAACACATAATTCATGATTATAATATATTGAATCAGTAGCATTCCAAGCATTTACAATAGGAATATTTAATTTTTTAACTAAATCTAAAAAATCATCATATGCACCAGAAGTTCTAATTGCTGTTCCTGCATAAATTATAGGTCTTTCAGAGATTTTGATTCTTTCAATAACATTTGATATTATTGAATCAGTTACAGGTTCTCCTTTCAATTCTTGATAATCTTCTAGTTTAGAAGGGTCAAAATCAAGTAAATCATCAGTTTCAATAATTGCTCCTTGAACATCAAGAGGAACATCAATCCAGCAAGGTCCAGGTCTACCATTTTTAGCAATATACATTGCTTTTTCAAGTTCAAATTTAATTTCAATTGGATTAATGACCATCTTAGAATATTTAGTAAGATTTTTAACTGTTGTAGTTATATCAAATTCTTGATCCCCTAGTTGACGTAAATTTAAGCCAGTACTTTTCACAGTCATATCATATTTTACCTGACCTGAAATAATAAGCATTGGAATAGAATCTAAATAAGCCCCTAAAACACCAGTAATGGCATTAGTTCCTCCAGGACCAGTAGTTACACAAACTACCGGTAATTCATTATTCAATCTAGTGAATCCTTCAGCAGCTATAGCACATGCTTGTTCATGATGGTTATAAATACATTTGAGACCTTTTTTATGTCCAAATGCATCATTGAGATGCATCGCTCCACCACCAACAACACTAAATAAAGTGTCAATATTATTATCCACTAAAAAATTAGCTATATAATCGGCAACCCTTATTTTCATTTAATTTCATCCTCATAAATATTATAATATGATAAAAAGTAAAAAATAATTATAATAAAAAACATTGTGTTCATCTTTGAATTCTTCCAGTTTTCTCACCCAAAAGAAATTTATTTACTTCTTCAAGGGACACTAGATTAAAATCTCCTTCAATGGATTGTTTCAGAGAGCTAGCTGCTACAGCAAAGTCTAATGCATCTTCAAAACTATAATTATTCAATAATGCATAAATTAAACCTGCGGAAAAACTATCTCCACCACCTACACGATCTACAATATGAATATCATACTCTTTAGAAAAATAATAATTGTCTCCATCATAAATCATTCCTGACCAACCATTATCATTTGCTGAAATAGATTTTCTTAAAGTAATAGCTACTAAAGCACAATTAAATTTATCTATAATAGTTTTTGCAACATTTTTATAAGAATCATAATTTAAATTACCTTCAACTACATTAGAATCAGATTCAATGCCAAATACATCTTCAGCATCTTCTTCATTGCAAATACATATATCTACATAATCCATTAATTTTGTCATTATTTTGTTTGCTTTTTCTCGACTCCATAAATTTTTACGATAATTAATGTCACAACTAACAGTTATATTTTTTCTTTTAGCTGCCTTACATGCTTTTAGACATACCTCAGCAAGAACATCACTTAATGCAGGAGTTATCCCAGAAAAATGAAACCATTTTACCCCTTCAAAAATCTTATCCCAATCAAATTCATTAAATTTAGATTCAGAAAATGAAGAATATTTTCTATCATAGATAACTTTGGAAGGACGTTGACTAGCACCTTTTTCCAAAAAATAGATACCAATTCTTTCACCATCTCTAATAACATTATTAATGCCAACACCAAAAGAGCGAACTAAGTTTAGAGCCCCCTGACCAATTTCATTCTTAGGAAGTTTTGTTATAAAATCAGTATCTTCACCAAAATTTGAAAGAGAAACAGCAACATTGGATTCACTACCACCATAGGTTACATTAAATTTATCTGATTGAATAAAGCGATTATAACCTTCAGGAGTAAGTCTTAACATGATTTCTCCAAATAAAACAATCTTTGACATTTGACAACCTCTATATGAATAAGATAGTAAAATAAAACTTATAACATTCTTAAAATAACATAACCAATAAATTAATTATAATTCCACATCAACCCTATTTTTTAAATCATTAAATCTATCATTGTCTTCATTTACAATTGATTTATAATAATTGAGTTTATTTTTAAGGTACAAATACTCAAATTCTATTGATTTTTGAATAGCTATTTCATGATTATCTCCTAAGGAAGCAACCTCAAAAACAATTTTACGAGTTTCGAGTCTTTCAATAGAATCTCCTAATCTTTTGATAAAATCTATACTATTTACTGATATGTTTCCACCAATTGCAGGTGTGAAACCATAGTCTTTAGATTTTTTAATAATATCAATACAATAATTAAAAATCTTTTCCGAATTGGTTTTTGGTTTATCCAAACCTAACGAAGCAGTGAAATCTGACCTTCCAATTACAACCGTGTCTAAAAAATCTTCTGCTTTAGAAAAAATCGCATCCATATTATTATAAGCAGTGATTGTTTCTAAATTAATAATTTTATCTATATATTGGCTGTCTTCACTAGAAAAAACTTTATTAAAAGCTTTATCAAATTTACTTACTGCAAAAGGAGTTTCTATCATTGGAGCCATTATTCCATCTGCTCCAAAGATTTTACAATCATCAAGATCGCGAACTGCTTCACATCCACCAATTTTAATATACATCATGAGACCAGCTTTAGATATAATATCTCTAAGTTTAGTGAGTTCATCTTTTCTTGAACCTTCTGTTTCAAATTCAGATTTAATAGCGATTAGGCCATATTCCTTCTTCAATTCTCGAAGGAGTTCTACCATTCTTCGTTCAGTTTCATTCATTTTAATCACAAAAAATATAATTATTTGAAAATTTTTTTAATTTTTCTTAATTTAAATTCTAGTATATTACTTATTGAAATTAATTTATATTAACTTTTCTATGAATTAAAAAAATTCCTTAATGACATTTACTATTATTCTATAACTTTATATTCTCCAAAATAAACTAATGTTTAAAAATAAACTAATGTTTAAAAATAAACTGAAAAAATCTGCTCACAATAAATTATTTTTAATTAATTCTAGATAAATTAAAGATTAATAGAATGTATAAATTTTTCGAAACCTACAATAATTCTTCTTATCTCATTATCCCCAATATGAGGCCATACACCTATCCAAAAAGTATCATTAGCAATTTTTTCAGTATTTTTAATAACTTTTAAATCATCCTCTTTAATTTCATGTGAATTAATTAGAGGTCCATCTTCAATTCTAATTTTTATGTGATTATCAATGAATAATGGTTGTCTTAATATATTACCTGCAAATAACTGCCTAGTTCCAACACTATTCTCTTCTAAGAACTTAACTAAATCTAATTCTTTAAATCCGGCATTATCTTTAACTGTGATAGGAAAGCCAAACCATGAAGGGTTTGTATTTTCATAGCTTTGAGGTAATATTAAATAATTTTCAAATTTTTTAAGCCCATCAAAAAGTTTTTTAAAATTATTTTTCCTTTTCTTAGTGAAATAATCTAATTTATCCAATTGTGATAATCCAATTGCTGCCTGCCAATCAGTTATCTTTAGATTGTAACCAAAATGAGAATAAACATACTTATGATCATAACCTAATGGTAAGGAACCAAACTTCCTTGAAAATCTCATATTACATGTGTTATCTTTACCAGGATTACAATAACAATCTCTTCCCCAATCTCGTAAAGATAATAATATCTTATATAAATCATGATTATCAGTTGAAATAGCACCACCTTCACCCATTGTGATATGATGTGCGGGGTAAAAACTAAATGTTGAAATATGACCAAATGTTCCAGTTAACTTATTATTATATTTAGAACCTAATGCATCACAATTATCTTCAATTACCCACAGATTATATTTATTAGCTAATTCCATTATTTTATCTAAATTAAATGGATTTCCAAGAGTATGTGCTATAAAAATACATTTTGTTTTATCAGATATCGATTTTTCTATATTTTTGATATTAATATTATATGTTCCTATTTCTGCATCTATAAATACGGGAACAAGATTATTTTGAATGATTGGAGAAACAGTTGTAGGAAAAGCTGCAGCTAAAGAAATTACTTCATCCCCATCAACTAATCTATAATCTCCAAGTTCATATGATTTTAACGCAGAAAGAGCTAATAAATTAGCTGAAGATCCAGAATTTACAGTGCAAATATAATTTCTACACAAATATTCTCCAAATTTTTCACAAAACTTACTATCAAACCTGCCTGATGTTAACCACATATCCATAGAAGCATCAATCATATTAAATAAATCGTTTTCATTAAGAACTTTACCAGAAGCAGGAATATATTGACTATTAGATTCATTTTTATTGCTTAATAAATCATTGTTAAAAACATTAAAATGTTGATATGAAGAAAAATGAACATATTTTCTTAAAAGATAATCTAAACTGTCTTTATTCATATAATCAATAAATTCTACTTCATCACAAGAAAACACATTTAAATCATGCAAATCTACATAAAAATTTGAATTTATACTAAGTAATTCAGTATCAGTATTAGAAAAAAATTCAACAAATTTATTATAATTTTCATCAAAATTTTTGAAATTTTCCTCTTCAACAATCTTTGAAAGTAAAAAACTATCATTTGATAATTTAGCTATTATAATACCCTTATTTTCTTTATTTTTATTCTTAGGATATTTAAATTTTACAATTTTTCCAATTTCCATAAAAATCATCCTACATAATCTAACATTATATGATAATATAATTATTTATTATCAGTAGTTCGTAAAGTATTTATATATTTTTGTTCATTTTAGTATTTTTTGGTTTTATCTTTTATTTTTTTTATCTGCAAAGTATTTTTTATATGGCATTTAATTTATTTTGTGAGGGTTTAGTTTTTTTTATGAGTTTTGGTGTTTTTTATGGGTTTTTGGGGTGAATTTTAAGATTTTTTCCGTGGTTTTCTTAGTTTTTAAATGGTTATTTTGTTGTTAAATCCTAATTTTTCTTCGGTTGCTCGGTTGATTTGTTTTAACATGGTTTTGAATGTCCAGGTTACTTTTTGCCGACCGCCTTGTCGTGGTGTGCTGAGTTGTGTCCATTGGATGTAGATCCAAATGTTGACAAGGAGAAGTCCTAATCCAATGTATAATAGTCTTTTTTCTGGTTTTTTAGTGCTGGTGTGTGTTCGTGCTTGATTCATTAGTCTATAACTGGATTCTATTCCAAAACGTTTTCTATATTCTTTGAACGTCTTTTTTAAAGGTATATCAACATTGTTACTGCATATGCAAAGTATTTTGTTCCATTTTTCTTGTATTTTCCTTTTGAGTATTTAACCACTATATTTACTTGGAATGTGGCTTTATTTTCCTTCGAGTGCATAGTATATTCTGTAGAATAACTTTTCTTGCCTGTTAATAGGTTTCTTACTCCTCCACTTGGTCCTCTTTTTACACAGGCATGATAAAAGATGTTTTTCTATTTTGAAGGTAATTTATCACATCTATAGTGAAAAATTCTCTATCAAGGAAAAGAATTTTAATTTTAAAACCCTTTGATTCGATTTCTTTTATTAAAAAATCAACTGTGTCTTTTAAAGTTTCTCCTTTTTTAATATATTTTACAGCTAATGTGTAGCGTTTGTTTCTCAATATTATGTATATAGAAACATAAGTGAAAAATCGACTAGTTCCTTGTTTGGGTTTAGTTTTTATTGTATCTCCATCAGTTTCTTCCTTACCATAATAAGGAATATTAACAAAATCAATTGCAAAATCAACCCGTTTCTTAGATATGGTTTTTATTGCATGAATTTTTAATTTTTCATTTAAACTCTCTTGAATTTTGACTAAATCAATGTTTTTAAGTCTGTATCTAATAGTTCCTTCTGATGGAGCATTATCACAAAGATTACTAACATTATTAACACTAGTTTGAGAAGTAGCTGCATTAAGAAGATGCCTAACAATTTTTCGGTCACGGTACTTTGTATTGGGGGCTGATTCCAGCCCCAAAATATCACCAATTATATCAACCGAAAGATTTAATACATCATCATTCAATAGTATTTTATGTGGTGTTTTGTTTTTTTCCATAAATAAAAATATTACACCACACTATATATTTTTTTACTTTACGAACTACTGATTATTTAATTTTAATATTTAAACAATTCTATTCCTAACAGAAAACATCCCAAAAAACTTTGTGGTTGAAATTTGTCAAAATTTTTATTCTATTTAGATAATTATATTTCTAAATGGTCTCATTTAATTAAATACCTCAATGAAATATTGTTCAAAGAATTAAAATATTTAAAAATCGATTTTTCATTATTACACTAAATTTTACATATATTAATAAAAATGATTACATTAATTAACTAATATTGATTAGAGAATATATCTTAAATCAAATATAATTTTTTCTTTAAATAAATGTTGTTTATCTTTAAATTCATCCCACCCAGTTACAATTATAATATATTTCGATTGTTCTGTGGCCTCTTTTATTGAAGATGCATAAGATATTGGTAATTTATATATCTTATCAAAAACATCATTAGAGAGTGGGTCATAAGCAATAATATTATTATAACCCTTTTCTAGTAACATATTTATGATATTTAAAGCGGGACTATCTCTAACATCATCAGAATTTGGTTTGAATGATAATCCCAAAATAGTGATGTTTTCATCTTCTCCAATATTATTTGTAATTTTTTCTATCCAATGACCCTTAATTTCATTATTTACATGCATAACCTCATTAAGAATATTAGCATTATAATTAAACTCTAAAGCCTTTCCAACTAGTGCTTGTGTGTCTTTAGGAAGACAATAACCTCCAAAACCACATCCTGGGAAAACATAACTTGTCATTGGAGCAGGACTTCCAAACCATCTTTTATCTTCATGAAGAATATTAAATGAAGATTTTATATCAATTCCCCCAATATTATCTGCTATCATAGCCATTTCATTAGAAAAACTTATTAAAGTTGATAATAATGTATTAGAAAGATATTTTATAAACTCCCCAGTATTTAAATTTACAAAGTGTATCGGTGCATTGAATTTTTCATATATTCTATTTAAAAACTCTTTTGAATATTCATTATTTGTTCCAACAACAATTCTATCAGGATAAATAAAGTCATTTAATGCAAATCCCTCACGTAAAAATTCAGGATTGTTAACTAAGTAAATATCTTCATCAACATTAAACCCTTGATTTTCAATAAATGGTTTTATTATCTTTTCTGTTGTTGATGGAGGAATAGTAGATTTTATAACAATTATTTTTTTATCAGATTTAGATACATTTTTTAAAATATCCTCTATAGCCGAGTTAATATATTTTAAATCCGCAACCCCATTTTCATCAGATGGTGTCCCAACACAGATAAATATTATTTTTGAATTTTTAACAGCTTCATATATACTATCAGTCAAAAATAAATTATTATTTAAATTTTTCTCAAAGGTTTCTTGCAATCCTTTTTCATAAAAAGGAATTATATTATTTTCTAAATTTTTCAATTTTATTTCATCTATATCAAAACCATATACTTTAAATCCTTTTTCACTGAAGCCTGTTGCGGTTGTAAGACCAACAAAACCTAATCCTAATACAGAAATCATTAATGAATCCCCTCAAATTTTATATGACTCAAAAATCGCCTAATCCCTTCTTCAACATAAACATCAGGTAAATAATTAAGTTTTTCATTCGCTTTTTCAATATTGGGACATCGACGATTTGGATTATCAGTAAGATAATTTTTTTCATTAGATGATTTATATTTGACACATTTATCATAACCAAAAATCTCACGACCTGCTTCAGAATATATTTCAGCTAACTTAGTAACAGAAATTTCTGGTTTTTCTATTCCTATATTGAATACATCAAAATCATCATGTAATAATACTTTTAAATATCCAGTAATAGCATCTGAAATATAACAGTAAGTTCTAGTTGGTTTACCATCAGAATGAATAATAATGTCATTGTTATTTACCACTGCTTTAGCAAAGTCTGCAGGAACTCTCATATCTTCTAGTTTCATTCCAGGTCCATAATTATTAAAAGGACGAACTAAACGAATAGGTAGGTTAAATTTATTATAATATTCATAGCAAAGAGTTTCCCCTAATCTTTTAGATTCATCATAACATGCTCGTGGACCAATAGTAGAAACATTTCCTCTATATGTTTCAGGTGTGGGAATATTGGCAGCCGTAGGATCTCCATAAATTTCACTAGTTGAAAAAAACAAAAACCCTTCGAGAGAATGGTTTTTATATTCATCTAAAAGTCTTCTTAATCCCCACACATTCGCTTCGATAGTTTCAATAGGATATTTTCTATAAAATGTAGGTGAAGCTATAGATGCCATATGTATTACAAAAGAATTTTCTTTATTTATATTTATATCAGAAATATCATTTTTAATAATATCAAACTCTTGAAAATCTATGTTCTCTTTTGCTAAAATATCATCTATCCAATAAGGTTTACCTACTTGAAAATTATCCACTGCAATAATTGAATTAATATTTAAAGTTTTTTTATACTTATCAAAAAATTGTAAAAAATAATATCCTAAAAACCCACTACACCCAGTAATAAATATATTAGAGTTGTTAAATTTATCTCTCTTATTTTTAATATTCTTATAAATTTTCTTAATATCTTCCTCAACAATTTCATTCATTTAAACCATCCCTATATTTTCATGAAATTCATTATATGACAATGGATTATTTGAAATAATGTCCATTGATTTATTTTTGATAATTAGTCTATTTTAATAAAACTCAAAAGATAACATAGAATAGTTAAATTTTACAAGAAAATTTCTTAAGTAAACACAATGTGAAATACCATATATTCTTAATCTCTAAGTTTAATAATTCTTTACTACGTTTTCTAAAAAAAATATTTTTAATAATTCTCTAAAAATTATATATTTTAAAAAATGTCTTTATTTCAAGTAAATAACTTATCATTCAAATAAAGAACCTATTTTTTATAACATTTAATCATAATCAAGAATGAATAAATTTGATTTATAATCTTTCTCTATTTATTATACCAAATCTTCCAAGGAGCTTGATTTTTCTCCCATAGATTTTCTAATAATTGTTTATCTCTTTGAGTATCCATTGGCTGCCAAAAACCTTCATGTTTATAAGCTTTTAACTTATTTTCTTTTGCAAGTCTTTCTAAAGGTTCTCGTTCAAATATAGTTTCATCATCATCAATATAATCAAAAATTTCAGGTTCTAATACCATAAACCCTCCATTAATCCAATTACCATCTTCTTCAGATTTTTCAGCAAACCCTGAAACAACATTTTTTTTATTAATATCTAGAACCCCAAATCTACTATCTAAATGTATGGCGCTTATTGTAGCTATTTTCCCTTGTTTTTTATGAAAATCTAGAAGTTCATTAATGTTAATATCTGCAACACCATCTCCATATGTCAACATGAAAGTTTCATTTCCAATATAATCTTTTATACGTTTAATCCTACCTCCAGTCATAGTATTTAATCCTGTATCTACAAGAGTTACTTTCCATGGTTCAGAATAATTATTGTGAACAATCATTTCATTTTTAGATAAATCAAATGTAACATCTGATGTGTGTAAATAATAATCAGAAAAAAATTCTTTTATTACATAAGATTTATAACCTAAACATATAATAAACTCATTAAAACCATAATGAGAATATATTTTCATTATATGCCATAAAATAGGCTTTTCGCCAATTTCTATCATAGGTTTTGGTTTAAGATGAGATTCTTCAGCTATACGAGTTCCAAATCCACCAGCCAATATTACAACTTTCATTAATTAACACCTTTATTATAAATTTAAATAAATCATTTTAATGTTTTTTATAAAAATAAATATATATTATCAAACAATATATATGAATATATTAACATTTATATTTAACTGAAATTTATAAATTATATAATAAAAAGATATATAAACTGGTAAAACTATGATGGAAAAAAAACTTGAAATTGTTTTAATTACATATAACAGATCAGAATATCTCGAAAATACTCTTTCACAAGTAATTAAAAGTCCATTTGCTAAATGTAAAATAACAATTTTAGATAATTGTTCAACTGACAATACTTCTGAAGTTTGTAAAAAATATCAAAAATTATTCCATAATATGAAAATAATAAGACATAAACATAATATTGGAGGTAATGCAAATATTTTAAGAGCTGCAGAAACTTCAAATTCATTATATACTTGGATTCTTGCAGATGATGATATATTAGATTTTTCTGATTGTAGTGATTTTATTGATGCAATTGATTCTGAGAAATATGATGTAATTCTTAATACTTTTAAGGGTGCTGAACTTTCAAATGGAAAAACATTTCTTGAATTATTAAAAGAATTTAATTCAAAGAATAACAATAGCTACTTGGAAATTTCTGCTAAACGTTTATTTAATCTTATAAAACATGAATATTTTCTTTTTATGGGTTTTATACCCTCATTTATATTTAAAACTGAATTATGGGATTCTGAATGTTTAATGAATGGATATGACAATATCCGTACTTTATTTCCCCATTTCAGCTTCATAAACAAATCTTATGAGGAAGATTTTTCATTATACATAACAAAAAATGATATTGTTACAATGGGTCGTAATACTGAATTTGAAATAAAAACCTATTCTTTTTTAGATTGGACAAATGGGTGGTTAGATGCTAGTATGATAATAAAAAATCCAAAAACTCGAAAAATTGTAGCTTGTAACTATCATAATACAACCTTAATACCAATGATTATATTTAGTGTAATAAGATCTAAAGCATTTAATGAAGAAAATTTTAAAAATAAAATAATTTCTTTAGCATCATCTGTTATAAAAATAAAAGGATTTTTATATGGATTTTTTATAATTATACTATTGATTTTATTAAGTTTAATACCAAGACAACTCTGTAAATACTTAAATAAAAAAATAGAAGCATATATAAAGAGAAATATAAAAAAAATGGCATGAAAATTTTGCCTTATGAATTGTTCATAGCTATAATACTAATCTTATACCCTATTGCTATCTTTTTAAATGTTTTTCATAAGCTTCTAAAGCATTTTTAACAACTAAATCCATATTATAATATTTATATTGAGCTAAACGACCTAAAAATATAACATTTTCTTCTATATCCATATCTTTTTTATATTCTTGAAATTTATCCATATATTCTTTAGTGGGATAAGGATAAGAAGGTTCATCGTCAAACCCAGGAAATTCTTTCATAATAGTGGTTTTATCTTTAATATTTTGAGAAGTTAGCTTTTTAAATTCAGTAATTCTAGTAAAATCATAATCATTTGGATAATTAATTACTGAATTTTCTTGATAAGAATCTTTATCATAAGTTTCAGTTACAAAGTTTAAGCTACGATATAATAGCTTACCATACTTATAATCATAAAAATAATCAATAGGTCCTGTGTAAATTAAAGTTTCATATTCTACAGAATCTATAATATCTTTATAATCTGTATTTAATTGAACTTTAATCTTATCTGAAGATATCATATTTTCACACATTTTAGTATAACCTTCTTCAGGCATTCCTTGGTATGTATCTTCAAAATATCTCGTATCATGATTAAATCTAAAAGGAATTCTTGAAATTACTGAAGAATCTAAATTACTAGCAGATGTTCCCCATTGTTTTTCAGTATAATATTTAAAAAGTTTTTCATAGATATCATAGCCCACATTAGCTAAAACAACATCTTCACTAGATTTAATCTCTTTTAATGGAACTTTTTCTTTATCAATCCATTCTCTCATACCTTTTTCATCTAAATCAAGATTATACAATACATTTAATGTATCAATACAAATAGGCATGGGAACAAATTTACCATCAACATAACTTAATACTCTATGGATATAATCAGCCCATTTAGTAAACTTACTTAAATAATCATAGACCTCTTTTTCATTGGTATGAAAAATATGAGGACCATAATTTTGAATTAAAACACCCTCCTCATTATAAGAATCATAAACATTCCCACCAATATGATTTCTTTTTTCTATAATCAGAACTTCTTCATTTAAGTCATTAGCTATTCTTTCTGCTATGGTAAGACCAGAAAGACCTGCTCCAACAACCACATATTTATATTTCATTTTTATCATTACCTTTCATATAAATACTAGTTTCAAATATGCTAACATTACCTTTTAACAAAAATACTTGTTTCGAGCATTTTAATAATAGATGAAATTAAAAGTTTAGTTTTTAAACCTTTATCATGAACTGATTGTAGCTTTTTAAGCTTTTTAAGAAGTAATTTATTTTCATCTTTATCCATTGAAGCATTTTTCCAAGTATTTGCCCAAAACATTAAATGAGGATTAACTGTCACATTAACAATTTCTTCACCATAGGATTTTGAAATTTCAGCAGAATAAATATAAGAATCCATTAAATCAGCTAAAAATTTAACATTAACATTATTTGTAATAGATTTATCATCGGGTAAATCACGAATATAATAATCATAAGCAAAATAATCGTTTAAGAAAACAATTCCTTCAGCTTTTAAAAGAGATTCCACAGTAAATGCCATATCATCCCCACAAATATATTTTTGGAATCGAATATTATTATCCATGATTAACTCTCTTTTATAAATTCTAGCCCACACAGAAGGAGGTATTTTCAATAAATCAGGTTCTTCCCTAATATTATTAATTTTAACAACATCTACTGGTTTTTTACGATTATAAGTTTTAACAATATCTTCACCATAAAGTAAAGGTTCTAATGCATTAGACCAAATAAAATTAGAAACGTTTAAAAGATTAGGTTCTTCTAAAGTCTCATCAGGATAAATTTCTTCTAAATTATCTAAATAAGGAGAATATGATTTTTGAACTTTCTCTTCATAAGTAAAAATTCTTCTAAACCTAGCAAAAGCTATCTCAGCATTGTTTTCTATAACTGTATTATATAAAGTTTCACAGGTATCTGAAACATAATTATCATCAGGATCTAAAAACATTATATAATCGCCAGTAGAATTCTCAATCCCTATATTTCTAGGCCCATTTGCAGCACCAGTGTTTTTTTCTAAATGAATAGCTTTACAAGAAGGGTATTTTTCAGCATATTCATCGATAATTTCACCACTACCATCAGTAGAACAGTCATTAACCATTATAATTTCTAGATTTTCAACACCTATACTTTGATTTATTAGGGAATTTATCCCTCTTCTTAAATGACTACCTACATTAAAAATAGGCAATATAATGCTAATTTTATCTTTGATTTTTATCCCTCCTTTAAAAAATAATTTTAACATATAAATATTATAAAATCAATCCAAAAGACTTTGAAATATTATAATACTTATTATTTCCGTTTTATTCTATAATATAATAATTATTCAACAGTAACACATTTAGCTAAATTTTTAGGTTGATCTGGATTTAAACCTCTAGCTAAACTTATGTGAAAAGCGAGTAGCTGCAATGGAATTATATAAGTGAGTGGAGAAATAATACTATCTATATTTTCATCCATATAAATTGCATCTGCAACTTCTTCTCCTAAAAATTTATCTGCAGCGGATGCAACAGCTATTACCTCAGCACCACGAGATTCAACTTCTCTTAAATTACTTAATGATTTATGGTAATCTTCATCTTCTGGAATAACAACTACAACTGGTACTCCATCATCTATTAATGCAAGAGGGCCATGCTTTAATTCACCAGCGGCGTAACCTTCTGCATGAATATAGCTAATTTCTTTTAACTTTAGAGAACCTTCCAATGCTGTAGGATAAGATAAACCTCGTCCTAAAAAGAAGAAGTTCTCAGAGTCTTTATATTTTTTAGCTATCTCTATAATTTGCTCTTCTATAGGTAATATTCCTTTAACAAATTCTTCAAGGTTATTTAAGCTATCCATAATTCTATTAAATGCTTCTTCTCCATCTTTTTCATTTATATCTTTAGCTAAGTAAGCTGTAAGTAAGTAAATAGATATTAATTGACTGATATAAGATTTAGTAGCTGCAACTCCTATTTCAGGACCTGCTAAAGTATAAATATTAAAATCTGATTCATAAGATATTGTGCTTCCTAATACATTAACAATGCTTAAAGTTTTAGAGTTACCCTTAGCTAATCTTAAAGCTTTAATAGTATCTGCTGTTTCACCAGATTGACTTAAAAAGATTGCAAGAGTATTTTTAGATAAAGTTTTAACAGAATGTCTAAATTCAGAAGCAAGCAAAACTTCAGTTGGTATTCCAATTAAATCTTCTATTAAATATTTTCCAACTAAAGAAGCATGATAAGAGGTTCCACAAGCTACAAAACAAATTCTATCAATGTCTCCAATTTGTGATACAACTTTCTCAATTTCGCCCTTTTCTTTTAAGGTACTTTTGACTGTTTTTGGCTCTTCATTAATCTCTTTAATAGTAAAAAAATCATAACCTTCTTTTTCAGCCATCTCTTCAGTCCAGTCGGTTACTTCAATTTCCTTTTCGATTGGGTTCCCATCTAAATCTTCAATAAAATACCCTTTATCATTTAAAACAACAATTTCTGAATCATCAACATGAATAATATTTCTTGTATGTTTTAAAATAGCTGGAATATCTGAAGCTAAAAAGTATTCTCCATCTCCTACACCAATTATCAAAGGACTATTTTTTCGTGCAGCAACAATTTGATTAGGGTTTGAGCTAGAAATAGCAGCTAAAGCATAAGACCCCTTAATCATTTTTAAAGATTCTTTCATAGCTTCTTCTAAGGTTTTACCTTCTTTCATGAATTTTTCAAGTAAGTGAGGAATGACTTCTGTGTCAGTATCTGATTTAAATACTTGTCCTTCTTTTTCAAGAGATAATTTAATATGTCCATAATTTTCTATGATTCCGTTGTGAACAACAGCTATTTTACCATCATCATCAAGATGAGGATGTGCATTAACTTTATTTGGAACTCCATGAGTAGCCCATCTAACATGCCCAATTCCAGTATTTCCTGGTAAATCAGACATATGTAGTTTTTCATCTAAATCTTCTACTTTACCTACATCTTTTTTAACATGAATTCCATTTTCATCTACAGTAGCTATACCTACTGAATCATATCCTCTGTACTCAAGTTTACTAGTAGCTTCCACAAGCATTGGTGCAGCTTTTTCATTTTTTAATATACATCCAACTATTCCACACATAATTTAACCTTGATTTTATTTTAAAATTAGAACGAAAATTTTTTATTTATCTACTATTGCAATTAAATAAGATTATATTAAATCAATATTCTTAATAAAATTATATATAAACAACATATTTTATAATAAATTAATATTAAACAAATTTATAATTTATATTTTAAATTAGTTAATATTATATTTTAAGATGAACTTGAAAATAAAAAAAATTAACTAATTAAATTATCATAATATAATATCTACTAACATAATATTTATAATTAACCTTATTATGATGAATCTTTGTAAATATCAACAATTTATTATACAAATCATTTATCAAATAAAATAATATAAAGCTAGAAAATTTAATAAAAAATTATAATTATATAATTATATTAATATATATTAAAAAATATACATAAATCATTAGTATTATAATAAAAATTATAAATAAATATAAAAAAATTTTTAAAAAAAGAATTTAAAATAAAAAAACGTTGATGGTTAATATGTGTGGTTCTAAATTAATCTATGCTGGAAAAGCTAAAGATGTTTGTGAAACTGAAAAAGAGAACGAAGTTATAGTTGCATTTAGAGATGACATTACTGCAGGAGATGGAGAAAAAAAAGATAATCTAAAAGGAAAAGGTCATTGTAATTCATTAATATCCTCAAAATTATTTGAAGTTTTAGAAGAAAATAATATAGATACACAATACATAAAATTAATCAAAAGCGGAGTTATGCTTTCTAAAAAATTAAAAATGATTCCTCTTGAAGTTATAGCTAGAAATATAGCTACTGGAAGTCTTCTTAAAAGATTCCCTTTTGAAGAAAATCAAAAATTAAACCCTCCAATTATCCAAATGGATTATAAAAATGATGAATTTCATGATCCTATGTTAAATGATGCAATAACTATTGCCTTAGGAATAGCTACTCAAGAAGATCTTGATAATATTAGAAAAATCACTTCAAAAATAAATGAAGTATTAAGAGAGTTTTTAAAAGAAAAAGGAATACTTCTTGTAGACTTTAAACTTGAATTTGGAAAAGACATAAATGGAAATATAGTTCTTGGAGATGAAATCAGCCCAGATACCTGTAGATTTTGGGATATAAACACTCTTGAAACTTTAGATAAAGATTCATTTAGACAAGGTCAAGAGAATGTTATGGATATCTATGAAAAAGTATGTGCTATGATTGTTGATAAGGAAGATATTGAAAAATGGGGAATTTAAACTCCCACATTAGCTATACTTGTACATTATATAAAAATTATTAAAAAAAATATATAAATTATATAAAATAATTAAAAAAATAAAGAAAATATAAATTATATAAAATAATTAAAAAAAATTATAAAGAAATTATAAAGAAAATATAAATTATATAAAATAATTAAAAAAAAGTTTTATTCCATTAATTAGATGTGATACTATGATATTTAATGTTGAAGTGAAAATTTCATTAAAAGAAGGAATGTTAAACCCAGAAAGCTCAACTATAGAAAGAGCTTTAGACTTACTTGGATACAAAGTAGAAAATACTGATACCATTGACATAATCACCTTCCAAATGGAAGAAGAAAATGAAAAAAATGTATTAGAAGAAGTAGACGATATGTGTCAAAGATTACTCTGTAACCCTGTAATTCATGATTATGAAATAACTATAAATAGCTAAAGGTGGGTAAATGAAAATAGGAGTAATAAGATTTCCTGGATCTAACTGTGACAGAGATGTTTACCATGCCATTGAATTAGCTGGTGGAAATCCTGAATATGTTTGGTGGAGTAAAGATGACCTTAGCTATTTAGATGCAATTGTAATTCCTGGAGGATTTTCTTATGGAGACTATCTTCGTGCAGGAGCAATAGCTTCTATCACACCAGTTGTAGAAGGAATAAAATCTCTTGTAAATGAAGAAAAACCAGTACTTGGAATATGTAATGGTGCACAAATATTAGCTGAAATGAATCTTGTTCCAGGTGTTTTTACAGTAAATGAAAATCCTATGTTTAACTGTGAATGGGTAGATTTAAAAGTAGCTACCAATAGAACACCATTTACAAATGGTTATAATAAAAACCAAATCATCAAAATGCCAGTAGCTCATGCAGAAGGAAGATATTTCAATGAAGACCTTGATTTATTAAAAGACCAAGATCAAATTGTTCTTCAATTTGCAAGTAAAAATCCAAATGGTTCACTTGAGGGAATAACTGGAGTTTGTGATGAAAGTGGACTTATATGTGCAGTTATGCCTCATCCAGAAAGAGCTTCCGAAGAGATTTTAGGTTCCTCTGATGGTTTAAATTTCTTTAAAGGAATTGTAAAAAGTTTATGATTAATTTTTTTTATATTTTTAATATTAAAAGGTGAATAAATGCCTGTTTATTTAATAGGAGCTGGTCCTGGAGACCCCGAACTTATAACTCTCAAAGCTATCAACATATTAAAGAAAGCTGATGTAATCATATATGATAGATTAGCAAATGAAGAAATACTAGAATATGCTAAAGATGCAAAGCTAATTTATGTTGGGAAAAAAGCTGGAGAACATTACAAATCTCAAGGCGAAATTAATCAAATAATAGTTAATGAAGCTAAAGATAAAAATAATAGTGTTATCGTTAGACTTAAAGGTGGAGATCCTTTTGTCTTTGGAAGAGGTGGAGAAGAAATTTTAGATTTAATAGAAGAAGATATCTCTTTTGAGATTATTCCAGGAGTAACTTCAGCTATTGGAGTTCCCACAACAATTGGCCTTCCAGTTACTCACAGAGCTATAGCTACCTCCTTCACAATTGTTACAGGCCATGAAGACCCAACTAAAGATAAAAAACAAGTGAAATGGGATTATACTGCTGATACTATAATTATTCTAATGGGAATTGGGCAAATAAAAGAAAATACAACTGAGATGATGAAGTATAGAGACCCCAAAACCCCTGCTTGTGTTATTGAAAATGGAACCCTTCCAAATGAAAAGATAATATTTGGTACGCTAGAAGATATAGCTGATAAAGATATACATACTCCTGCAATCTTAATAATCGGAAACGTAATAGATGTTTTTAAAAAGATTAAAAAATTTAAAGATAATAATTAAAAAATATAAAAAAATATAATTTTTTTCAAAATAAAAAGCTGAATTTACTCTAAAGTTAGCTATACTTGTATTATTATAAAAAAATTAAAAAAAAGATTTATAAAAAAAATATAAAAAAATAAATTTATAAAAAAATAAAAAAAAATATAAAAAAAATAAATTTATAAAAAAATAAAAAAAAATATAAAAAAATATTTAAGTAAAAATTTCCCTTGGAGATATAAACATGGAAAAAAATGAAAAAAAAATAATTGTTGCCCTTACAAGACCATTTGACAGAATTGACGAAGCTGTTTCTCTTGTAGAGTCATATGGAGCAACACCATTTATAGCTCCAACATTAGAATTAAAATTGACCAATACTGAATCTCTCAAATCACTTGTTGAATTAGCTGATGATTTAGATTATTTAATATTTACATCCCCTACTTCAATAGAATCAATCTTCAAATTTTATCCTAATTTTAGAGAAAAACTCAATATGAATTGCCAAATAGCTACCATTGGACATAAAACAAAAGAAGTTGCAAATGAATATGGTTTAGCTATTGATTTAGTACCTGAAGAATATACTGCTGAAGGACTTCTTAAAAGTTTTGAAAATATTAATATTAAAAATAGTCTTATTGGACTTCCAAGAACATTAGCTGCAAGAGATGTCTTACCAGAAGGATTAAAAAAAATGGGTGCTGATGTCATATTAGCTGAAAGCTACAGTTCAGTTATTCCTCTTGATAAAGTTCGAATAGAATTACTTATTGAAAAAATACTACAAAACGAAATTGATGCAATAACTTTTACAAGTCCCTTAACTGCGAAAAATCTCTTTAAAGTAGCTATTGAGGAACAAATTCCAGAAATAGTTAATAGACTATCAAGTTCAGTGTTGACTGTAGCTATCGGGCCAATTACATATAAAGCTCTTAAAAGTTATGGTATTGAAGCAATATATCCTAAAAGATATACTGTCAAAGATATGATGGATCTTTTATTTGAAAAGCTTAATCATCATTAATCATTTTAAAGAGAGCTGCAGCAATATCAATAGAATTATATCCTAGTTCAACTAATGATTCTATTCTATGAATCTCTTTATTTAAATCATTATCTTCAATAGATTTTTTAATTTTATCTAATACTAAACCACTTTTTATTTTTTGCATATCATCTAATGAAGGGATTTTTTGCTGTTTGATTTTAGATTTAGTGTATTTTTGAATACTCCTTAAATTATATATCTCTTTACCTGCTACAAAAGTAAAAGCATAACCTGTTTTTCCAGCTCTACCTGTTCGTCCAATCCTATGAACATAATATTCATTATCATTAGGAACATCATAGTTAAAAACCGCTTCAACATCAGGTACATCGATACCACGAGCTGCAACGTCAGTAGCTACTAAAATCTCAATTTTACCCTTTCTAAACTTGTTCATAACCCTATCTCTTTGACCTTGTCTCATATCTCCATGAATACCGTCTGCATCGTATCCTCTGCTTTTTAAATTTCTAACAAGTCTATCCACTCTTCGTTTGGTATTACAAAATACTAAAACGAGATTTAAGTCATAAATATCAAGTAAACGAGAAAGTAACTCCAATTTCATCTTTTCTCTAGCTTCAAAATAAATTTGTTCGATTTCAGGAGCAGTTACTAAGTGATGAGATACCTTTAAATGTTTTGGATTTTTTTGATAATTGTGAGTTAATCTTTTAATGTCACGAGACATGGTAGCTGAAAAAAGTAAAGTTTGTCTTGATTTAGGAGTTTGTTTTAATATTTTTTCAATATCTCCTCTAAAACCCATATCTAACATTTCATCAGCTTCATCTAATACTACTATTTCTATTCCAGATAAATCAAGAGTGCCTCTTTGAATATGATCAATGATTCTTCCAGGAGTACCAATGATTATATGCACTCCTTTTTTTAAAACTCTAAGCTGTCTTCCAATAGGTTGACCCCCATAAACAGGAAGAACATGTAATTTCTTCATAAATGAGGATAACTTTCCAAACTCATCAGCTACTTGTAAACTTAGCTCACGAGTTGGACATATGACAATAGCTTGAGGAGACTTATCTTCAAGGAATATTTTTTCTAAAACAGGAATCCCAAAAGCTACTGTTTTACCAGTCCCTGTTTGGGCTTGACCAATTATGTCCTTACCATCTAATGCTTCAGGTATGGCTAACCCTTGAATAGGTGTTGGTTCTTCAAATCCCATTTTTTGTACTGCTTTTTTAATATCTTTAGATATATTAAAATCATCGAATGATAATTGTTCCATAATAATTCTCCTTAGTTGTTCCTAATAATTTCTTAATTCATTATATTTATTTAGTCATACTTTTTATTTAACTATATAATAATTAATTTAACTATTAATAATTTATTTAACTATATAATAATCTATTAACTATATAATAATTTATTTAATTAATATGATAATTTCTTAATCAAAGTGTTTACAGTAACTTTGAAATCTGCATTTATTGCATTTATTATGATTTTTTGTAGGTAAAAATGGTTTTGAACCTTCAAAAAGACCATGCATTCTATTTATTAAAAATTTTATTCTTTCTTCATTGTCTTCATCAAACTCAGTAATCCAAAAAATATTATCTGTTCCTCGTTCACGAAGTGCTACTTTTATCTTTCGATTATCTTTTTTTGGAGAAGATAAAGTGGTTTGATCATTATTTAAATTATTATTAATCATAGATTTAAAAGCTAAAGAGTAAGCTAAAACTTGATTAATTGTAGAAGGATAAGGAATATTTCCAGGTTTATCATCAATAATAACAAATTCATCAGGAGTCATCCAAATTTCATCAATAAATCCCCTAATTCCATATTCTGGAGCAACCACAAAAATTTCTCTTGACAAAGTTGCTTCTTCTTTTGATGTTTGTATAACTTCTTCAAAAGTTGTTGGAACTGCATCTTCCTTAAATTTATCCTCAAGTTTTTGATGTTCATAAGTTCCAGTAGTCATAGCTTGAGTTGGGGCAGTTGTGATTCCTTTAAAATACTGAAGATATAGAGAATATTCACAATATCCTTGTTGATTTAACCAACTAATTGGGAAGTTGTTTTTTCCTTCAATGATTTGAATCCCTTTAATTTTAGGATGATCTATTTTTTCATACTTTAAATTTGGATAATTAACTAATTTATTTTTCATGAAAATTCCTTTTATTAATAAAAATAATTTATATTATAATATATTTATTCTAAGACATTAATAAGTTTTTATTAATTTTAATAATATGAATATAAAAATCATGAATAAGAAAAATATATCTAAAAAGTATAACATAATATATTATAGATT